>ERZ772820.38-NODE-38-length-134055-cov-51.279373_pt1 | contig 134055 bp, 111 predicted proteins | sample MGYA00511377_ERZ772820 | MGnify/ENA primary metagenome ERZ772820 (study PRJEB29015, sample SAMEA2737684) | human gut metagenome | biome: human gut; feature: human-associated habitat; material: faeces | place: China | collected 2012 ... | reverse complement strand
AGGTCAACCCTTTTTAAAGGGTTGCGGGTTTGGGCAGAGCCCATAAAAAGTTTCCCTTACATTAAATTATCGGGCGCAAACAGCTTTGCTGTTTGCGTGCTAAGACAAATGTTTGAAAAACAGGCGATAGCATTTAAACAAGAATGATTAAAATAATGTACCGTCATTGCAATGCAATGGCAGTACAAATTATAAGAATATTTTTTTCTTGTTTCTATTGCAAATTTAGCGGCTTTCGCCATTGTGTTCAAGCCACCAAACGGTAAGCCGTTTGGCTGTTAATAATTTGCGATAGCTTACAGCCTTTGTGGGCATTGCCCGCACCCACAACCTTTGAAAAGGTTTACTAAACTTTTAATATCGTGGCGGATAGTCGGTTATTTTTTAACTTTGTTGCCAGACCGAAAATAAGCTAAACCGCAATTTGTAAAAATACCCAACTTTAGCAAAGAACATTTTTGTGTTTTAGTAGAAAACTTTGCACTGCTTGTTTTTATTGTAATTAGCTAAAAAGTAAAGGTTAAATTTGTTTAATATTGTTATCAATTTTGTAACCTTTTGCTGATTATGCAAAATCTATAAAAAAAATAAAGAAATTTGAAAATAGAGGTTGATTTTTTTCTCGTTTTTGTGTAATATGTATATAAGAGATATATTGTATTTTAAATATATTAATTCATTAGGCTCTTATTATAAGAATTTTTGCCGAAAAGGCTTGCTGTACAAAAAATTACAGACAGTTTGTGATTTTTGTATATTTACAGTTTTGCTGTCGGCGGAAATATGCCAGAATAATATGCTTACAATTATATGAATATTTGCTTAGAAAAAGAGGTAAATAAAATGTCAAACAGATTATTCCAGGGTATTGTTCACCAGATGAAAGATGCAATCGACAGAACAATTGGCGTTATTGATGAAACTTCTGTTGTTATAGCCTGCTCAGAGCTTGGTAAGATCGGTGAGGTAAACGAAAGCGTAACCTCGGAAACATTAAGCTCAACAGCTCCTTTTGTAATCAATGGCTATACATATAAGTCATTTGGCAGCAACGCTAAGTATGATTACGCTGTATTTGTTCAGGGTACTGACGAATATGCTCAGAAGTATGCACAGCTCCTTTCTGTTTCTTTTGCAAGCATTAAGCAGTATTATGATGAAAAATACGATCGCTCAAACTTTATCAAGAATGTAATTCTCGATAACATTCTTCCGGGCGATATCTATCTTAAGGCAAGAGAACTTCACTTTAACAGCGAGGTTTCAAGAGTTTGCCTTCTCATTAAAATTATTTCAAAAACAGATGTATCTGCATATGATATTATTCAAAATCTTTTCCCCGATAAGTCAAAGGACTTCGTTATCAACATTAATGAGTACGAAATTGCACTTGTTAAGGAAATTAAGGCAGATACCGAAAGTCGTGACCTTGAAAAGCTCGCAAGCTCTATTTCAGACACACTTTCAAGCGAGTTCTACACTCACTGCGTTGTAGGTATCGGTACAACCGTAACAGGCATCAAAGACCTTGCCCGTTCGTTCAAGGAGGCACAGAGTGCGCTTGAGGTTGCAAAGGTATTTGACACAGAGCGTACAATCGTAAGCTATGACAACCTCGGTATTGCTCGTCTTATTTATCAGCTCCCTACAACACTTTGCGAAATGTTCTTAAAGGAAGTTTTCAAGCGTGGTTCTATTGAGAGCCTCGATCAGGAAACACTCTTTACTATTCAGCGTTTCTTTGAAAACAACCTCAATGTTTCTGAAACATCAAGAAAGCTTTTTGTTCACAGAAACACTCTTGTTTACAGACTTGAAAAAATTAAGAAACTTACAGGCCTTGATCTTCGTGAGTTTGAGGACGCTATCGTATTTAAGGTAGCTCTTATGGTTAAAAAGTACCTTAACGCAAGCCCTGCAAAGTATTGATTTTAGCGAATTTAATATGGCTCTGCACTGTCGGCTTTCGGGGGTGCAGGCCATTTTGACTTTTTGAAATTAATTTGTCAAAATATTACAAAAAATTGTATTATACAACGCAAAATATACAGAATAAATGTATATTTTGTAATAAAGGTGAAATTTATGATAGATTTTAACAATGTATCTAAAACCTATCCGAACGGCACTCATGCGCTTCACGATGTATCTATTCACATCGACAAGGGCGAGTTTGCTTTTATAGTGGGTGCGTCCGGAGCAGGTAAAAGTACGTTTTTAAAGCTGATTATGCATGAGGAAAGTCCGTCATCGGGCGAAATCATTGTAAATAATCTTAATATAACCAAAATGCGTCGCAGAAAAGTTCCGTATCTTCGCCGCCACATGGGCATAGTTTTTCAGGATTTCAGACTTATTGACAAGATGAATGTTTTTGATAATGTTGCCTTTGCAATGCGTGCAATCGGTTCGAGCGCATCTTCAATCAAAAAAAGAGTTCCGTATATTCTTGAACTTGTCGGACTTAAAAATAAAATGAAAAACAAGCCAAGCGAGCTTTCGGGCGGCGAGCAGCAGCGTGTCAGCCTTGCAAGAGCTTTGGTAAATAATCCAGAGATTATTATTGCTGATGAGCCGACAGGTAATGTTGACCCGGAGATGTCACACGATATTATTCAGCTTTTGAGTGAAATTAACGATATGGGAACAACTGTGCTTGTTGTTACTCACGAACACGACCTTGTAAGACAGTTCAACAAGCGTGTAATTGTGATTGACCATGGCAGAGTAAAGAGCGACACTAAAAATCCTGAGGCTGCGCTTGCATTTGACGCAGAGTATGAGGATATTGACGAAATAATAGAGGGCATTGCACTTCATAGAGAAAATAATGATGCGATTGCCGAATAAGTTGTCGTTCCAAACCGAAAAGAAAGGAACATAATATGAGTGGCTTTGGCTATTTAATTAAGGAAGGTTTCAGAAGTATATGGAGCAACCGAATTATGAGTATTGCTTCAATATGCGTTTTGGTAAGCTGTCTTGTGCTTACCGGTGCGGCTGAGCTTATTTCTGTAAACATAGAAAAAGAGGTTGAGTCTGTCGGCAAAACCAATGAAACAACCGTTTATATTAAGGACGGAACATCTGACCTTGAGGCTGTTTACATTGGCAAAAACCTTGAGCAGCTTGATAATATTACTTCTGTAAAATTTTATCCAAAGGAAGACGCAATCAACGAATTTAAGGATTCACTTCCCGAGGCGGTATTTGAAAATGTAAACGGTGACAATAACCCGTTGCCGGACGCATACATAGTTGCAATGGACGATTTGTCTAAATATGATCAAACCATTGACGCTATTTTAAAGGTTGACGGTGTGGATTCTATTAATAACCGCAGTGAGCTTGCACGAAAGCTCACAGACATAAGCAACCTTGTAAGCTACATAAGCCTTGCGATTGTTGTTGCGCTTACAATTATTTCTCTATTTATTATTGCAAATACAATCAGAACTACAATGTATTCAAGGAGATTTGAAATCAGTATTATGAAATCTGTCGGCGCTACCAATGCCTTTGTTCGACTTCCGTTTGTAGTCGAGGGTATGGTGCTTGGTTTTATTTCAGCAGTTATCGGTACAGGCGTGCTTTATGTGGTATATGAGGGCATTATGTCGGCAGTAAATTCATTCGTAAAAATTTCTACAATTCCATTTTCGGATGTTTGCTTGCAGGTCGGCGGTATCTTCATTATTGCAGGTATGCTGATTGGCGCATTTGGCAGCTTTATTTCAATGCGTAAGTATCTCAAGATGGAAGGCAACGAAATTCTCGGCTGGTAATAACAAAGGAGTATATTTAATGCGAATTTCTAAAAAAAGATTCAAAGCAGTGCTTTGTGCAATTCTCAGTATGTGTATTTTTGCATATTCGGCTTATCCTGTATTTGCTGAGGAGCAGGCTGCACAAGAGGCATCAACTGAGCAAACTCAGGCAACCACTATTGATCCTAACGATATTGACGCACTTGAGAACAGAAGACAGGAACTTCAGGCTCAGAGCGATAAATATCAGCAAATTCTTGAAAAAACAAAAGAAAATATTGCAGATCAGGAAGAATATGTTAATGCGCTTGTAAGCAAGGTGCAGGTTCTCGATGATAAAATCGAACTCAGCCATCAGAGCATTAATGAGCTTAACGGCAAAATTCAGGACAAGCAGACAGCTATTGATAACGCCAATAAGAGCATTGAAAATCAGATGAATACTCTCCGCAACCGATTAAGAAATATCTATATGGCAGGCAATACTACCGACCTTGAGATTATTTTCGGTGCAAAGAGCTTTTCGGATTTTCTTGATAAAATGGAACTTGTAGAGGCACTTTCCGATTATGATAATAACTTAATCACTTCAATTCAGGGTGACCTTGAGAATATTTCTAAAGAAAAGGCAGAGCTTGAAAAGGATATGGATTCACTCGAGGCAGAAGAGGCAAGCCTTGAAAGCGACCAGCAGGAGCTTAACAAAATTCTTGAAGAGAATAAAGAACTTTTGGCAGGACTTTATAAGACAAGCGATCAGGCGACAAGCGAAATCCAGAACGGCGCACTTGAAAGCGATGATATAGAAAAGGCTATTTCTAATTATTACGCTGAAAAGGCAAGACTTGAGGCAGAGCGTGCCGAGCAGGAAAGAAATAATAATTCAAACAGCGGTGGTTCATCAAGCGGCACTGTTCACGATGACCTTGAGGTTTCACCGTCAGGCTTTGTATGGCCTTGCCCGGGATTCTATTACTTAACTTCCGAGTGGAACGAGGACAGAGGTTCTTATAACCATGGCGCAATAGATATTGCCGATGCAGGCATTATGGGTGCAGATGTTGTGGCTGCTAAAGAGGGCGTTGTAATTGATTCTTACAACGGTTGTTATCACAACTGGGGTAAGGACGGTTCATGCGGCTGTGGCGGTGGCTACGGCAACTATGTAATGATTGCGCATGATGACGGCAAGATGACAGTTTACGGTCACCTTTCAACTACTATGGTTTATACAGGTCAGCATGTTTATCAGGGACAGGTTATCGGCTTTGTCGGCTCAACCGGTCACTCCACAGGTGCGCATCTCCACTTTGAAACAAGACTTAACGGTGTTAAGTACAATCCTATGACAGAATTTCAGTCATAATTAATAATTAAAATCAATCCCTTTGCATATACTTAATAAAAAGTTATGCGGAGGGATTTTTTATGCTTACGGCACTGACTGTTAAAAAGTACGAACGAAGAAAAGGAATAAAAGGATTGGCAGACAGGCTCAGGCGTGACAGAGCCGTAGTGAAGATAAAACGGGCGAGAGGAGTGTACCTCAAGCATATTACATACATTTCATACGGCAGAAAGCCAAGGTTTGAAAAGCTCGAAAAAATCGTAGGCGACAGCAAAAACAGAATAATATGCTCGCCAAAAATTAAATTTGAAAGCGACAGCAAATTCAAAAGATTTGAAAATTCGGACTTTTCGGCAAGGCTCTGCACAAACCTTGCAATCTACTTGCTTTCAATGTGCGATTTTACCGAAAAGCTGAAAATCGGAATTTATGATCTTGACGGGCGTGAAAGTGAATTTTTGCCGTATGTTATGAAATATTCCTCTGATGTAACGGTTGTTACGGATTGCCCGGATGCTTATTATGACGAAAACGAACTTGTTATGGAGAATATGGGCGCTTGCTCGGTGGTTACAAAAAGAACCGAGGAGCTTGAACATTGCCACCTGATAATTGCTCCGCAGACGATTGAAAAAACATTCTCATCAAACGAAAACACTTTAATTTTGACAAACGGCAGACCAAAGGCAGAGCTGACAGGCGAGGTTTATTATAAATATTACTTTAAAATGCCAAATGGCTTTGACCGAATAAAACCGCAGGAACTCGAAACGGAGTATTTTTGTTCGGCTTTGTATTCACTCGGCAGGCAATATTCGCTCGGCTCAATAGTGCCCACAATGTGCAGTAATTTTTCTGCAACGCAAACAGTAAAATCGTTGTATGCAATGTTTGAAAGCCTTTACAAAAATTCCGCAAAATCAGCAGACGAAAATTAAATCATTGCCAAAAGAAAAGCAACGGGCAAGAATTACAGCCTAAGATAAAAAGGTACTGATATTAAAAATATTTAAGTAAAAACAGAGTCTGTATTCCTTTTTCTGTTGGGGCAATTTGTTGCCAATATTTTGCATTTTGCTTGACAATAGCACGAAAAAATTTTATAATTAAAAAGTATGTAAGAATTATAAAGAAATCATTTTTCTTATTGAAAGGACGATGTATAATGGCAGCAAAACAAATTATGCTTACAGCAGAAGATGTTAAAAAATACGAGGAAGAACTCGAATTCTTAAAAACCGAAAAACGAAAAGAAATTGCAGAGAAAATCAAGGTTGCCCGTTCTTACGGTGACCTTTCCGAGAACAGCGAATACGATGACGCTAAAAACGAGCAGGCTATGCTTGAGGCTCGTATTGCTACTGTTGAGGCTACTCTTAAAAATGCCGTTATCATTGATGAGAGCAACACTTCAAACGAGCATGTTCACCTTACTTCTGTTGTAAAGGTTGAGTATGTTACAAACGGCAGACAGGTATCTTTCAAAATCTTAGGCTCGGGTTCAAACGGAATTAACCCGAGAGAGGGCGTTATTTCTGATGAATCACCAATCGGCAAGGCACTTATGAACAGAAGTGTAGGCGATGTAGTCGAGGTTGAAACTCCCGGTGGTACACAGGGACTTAAGATTTTAGAGATTTCAAAGTAAGCAGTGTTGAAAGGAAATATAAATAATGAGTGAGAAGAATCAGTCACAGAATACTGAAAATCTCGGTGAGCTTTTAAAGATTCGCCGTGAAAAGCTTGCGGCTTTACAGGAGGCAGGCAAGAATCCGTTTGAAATAACAAAGTACGATGTTACACACCACAGTTCAGATGTTAAAGAAAACTTTGAAGAGCTTGAGGGCAAGTCGGTTTCTTTGGCAGGCAGAATTATGTCAAAGCGTGTTATGGGTAAGGCTTCTTTCTGCCATATTCAGGACTTAAAGGGCACAATTCAGGTTTATGTGGCAAGAGATAATATCGGTGAAGACAGCTACAAAGATTTTAAGAAATACGATATAGGCGACATCGTTGGCATCAGCGGCGAAGTATTTAAGACAAAGACGGGCGAGATTTCAATTCACGCAACTTCTGTAACACTTCTTTCAAAGAGCCTCCAGATTCTCCCCGAAAAATACCACGGCCTTACAAATACAGATACCCGTTACAGACAGCGTTATGTTGACCTCATTATGAACGAAGAGGTTAAGGATACATTTGTAAAGCGTTCAAAAATAATCAAAGAAATCCGTAACTTCCTTGATGAAAGAGGATTTATGGAAGTTGAAACCCCTATGCTTGTTGCAAATGCAGGCGGTGCGGCAGCAAGACCGTTTGAAACTCATTACAATGCACTTGACGAAGATGTAAAACTTCGTATTTCTCTTGAACTTTACCTTAAAAGACTTATTGTCGGCGGTCTTGAGAAAGTTTACGAAATCGGACGAGTATTTCGTAATGAGGGTGTAGACACAAGACACAACCCTGAATTTACACTTATGGAACTTTATCAGGCATACACCGATTACTACGGTATGATGGACCTTACAGAGAGTATGTTTAAATATCTCGCAGAAAAGGTATGCGGCAGTTCTGTAATAACATATAACGGCATTGAAATTGATTTCGGTAAGCCTTTTGAGAGAATTACAATGGTTGACTGCATTAAAAAATATGCGGGAATTGACTTTGACGAAGTAAAGACAGACGAAGAGGCTAAGGCTCTTGCAAGAGAGAAGAACATTGAATTTGAAGAGCGCCATACAAAGGGCGATATCGTAAACCTTTTCTTTGAAGAGTTCTGCGAAAAGAATCTTATCCAGCCTACATTTGTTATGGATCATCCGCTTGCTATTTCTCCTCTTACAAAGAAAAAGCCTGATGACCCTGAAAAGGTAGAGAGATTTGAGCTCTTTATCAATACTTGGGAAATGTGTAACGCTTACTCCGAGCTTAACGACCCTATCGACCAGAGAGAAAGATTTGCTAAGCAGGAAGAGGCTTTTGCAAACGGTGACGAAGAGGCAAACCACACAGACGAGGACTTCCTCAATGCGCTTTCTATCGGTATGCCACCGACAGGCGGTATTGGATACGGCATTGACAGACTTGTTATGCTCCTCACAGATTCACCTGCAATCAGAGATGTATTGTTGTTCCCGACAATGAAGTCCTTGAATGATGTAAATAAGAAAAATGATGTAAATAATACAGCTTCTGAAGCACCTGAAAAAAATGTAAAAACTGAGTCTGAAAAGATTGATTTTTCTAAGGTAAAGATTGAGCCTTTGTTTGAGGAAATGGTAGACTTTGATACATTCAGCAAGTCAGATTTCCGTGCAGTAAAGGTTAAAGAGTGTGTTGCAGTACCGAAGTCAAAGAAACTGTTACAGTTTACGCTTGATGACGGAACAGGCACAGACAGAACCATTTTAAGCGGTATTCATAGCTTTTATGAGCCTGAAGAACTGGTTGGAAAGACGCTTATCGCTATCACAAATCTTCCACCGAGAGCTATGATGGGCATTGACTCTTGCGGTATGCTCCTTTCCGCCGTTCATACAGAAGAGGGCGAGGAAAAACTCCACCTCTTAATGGTAGATAACCATATCCCGGCAGGTGCAAAATTATATTAAAAAGAGAACATGCTCAATAGTATGATAATGGGAGGATGGAAGAAAACTTCTATCCTCCTAATTGCATATATTTTAGAAGGAGAAGGTCTAATGGCAAATATTACAAAACAAAAAAGAGACCAGATGATAGCTTTTCTTAAAGGGCTAAAGGCAGTTCATAACGATGATGCATCAGTACGAGCTTTTAATGAAATAGAGAATCATCTTAAAGATAAAAAATTTGGAATAGTATTCGAAGAGCATACAGAAGAGGTAGATGAAAAGCTCGTGGATTATATTCCTGTTTTTAGCGAAGATGAGAACAGAAAGATTCTTAAAGACAAAGAGCAGAAATGGAATTTCTTAATTGAAGGTGATAATTTACAATCGCTATATCTTCTTGAAAAAACTCACTTTGGGAAAATCGATTGCATTTATATAGACCCGCCTTATAATACAGGCGCTAAAACATGGAAATATAACAATGATTACGTTGATAAAAGGGACACTTATCGTCATAGTAAATGGTTGAGTATGATGAGTGTTCGAATGTCGATCGCAAAAAAACTCTTAAAAGAAGATGGAGTTTTTATTTGCGCGATTGATGAAAACGAATTAGCAACCACCCTTTTGCTGATTGAAGATGTTTTTGGAGAGAATTATAAGTCCGATTGTATTACGGTTGTGCATAATCCGAGAGGGATACAGGGAGATAATTTTTCTTATATCAATGAATATGCAATATTCACATATAGAAAAGGTTTGAAGGCTATTACAACAAGAGAGTTGTCTGAAGAAGAAATAGATTGGTCTCCGCTTCGAAATTGGGGAGATGAATCTGAGCGTCATGATGCGGCAAATTGTTTCTATCCTATATATGTAAAAGATGGAAAAATAGTCGGATTTGGTGATGATGTAACAAGTGATGATAGCTTTCATCCAAATAAGAATGAGTACGATAAGAAAACTGATACTTATGCAGTTTATCCGATTGATGTAGCGGGGGTTGAACGTAAGTGGAGATATGCACGTCAATCTGTAGAAAGCATCATAGATTTACTTCGTGTAAAACAATCGGATGATGAGTACGATATCGAGATTGGAAAAGATTTCGCTCCGTATAGAACGGTATGGAACGATAAAAAATATGACGCGAATGAGTATGGAACACAGTTGATTAAGAGTATGATTCCTAACTGTGATTTCTCATTCCCTAAATCAATTTATACTGTTTATGAATGTTTGTATGCTGTTACTAAGGATAAACCCGATGCGATAATACTTGATTACTTTGCAGGTTCGGGAACAACAGGACACGCTACTTTGATGATGAACAACCTTCTTGGTGGTAACAGACACTTTATTTTATGCACTAATAATGATGTTGGTGAGAAGAAAGAAAAAGAATATAAGAAAAAGTATGGGGAGATTGATTCTGAAAGCGATAAATGGATAGACTGGAAAGAGAAATATGGAATTGCAAGCTCTGTAACATATCCCAGAATTAAATCCACTATAGAGGGCTTTAAGCATAAAAAAGACTTTAAGACATCTTTGCTCGAAAAGAAACTAACAGCTTCGAGTCTTTCAAGGATTGATACTGTATTAGCTCAGATAGAAGAGATAAAAGAGCGTGAGAAGAATAACTATACGGATATCAAGGTAGTAGTTGAGGATAATACGGTTAAGCTTCTAGGTATAGTAAAAAAAGCTAAGGAGATAGAAGGAATTCCATCCAATCTGAAATATTATAAATGTGATTGGACAGAGCGACATCCAGAGGATTATTTCTTGAGTAATGCTCTTTGCTTGCATATAAAAGAAATGATTGAATTACAAAATGCAATAGAAATCGATGGATGTAAAAATCTGCTATTGCTGAATAAATCAGATATTGAAAAAGCTATGAAATTAAAGAAGGAGCAGATAGAAAGTATCTGGCTAAATCAAAGCATCATTGTGGGTAAGGAAGAGATGAAATTCCTAAATGAAGTTGGGTTCAAGTATATTCCGAGAGAATTCTTTGGACAAGAATTAAAGGAGGCGGCTGAATAATGTTTAATGGTAAGTTGTTCAATTTTCAAACGAAACACGAAGAAAACCTTTTGAGCAAATGCGCCGATCATGAAGAGATGGTTTTATATGCTCCGACAGGATCAGGAAAAACCGTTATGGTCTGCAAATTTATAGATGATTATCTTGATGAAAATCCGAATACAGCATTTCTATGGCTGTGTCCGGGGGCAGGTGGACTCCATAAACAATCTGAGGATAGTTTTAAGGAGCTTACATCAGGAATACAGTACGGTGATGTTTATTCGTTTATAAATGAACCTGACCCCAGAGGACAAGTATTCTTTATAAACTGGGACAAAATCAACAGTACTTCAAACGTTGTTCTTAAAGAAGGCGAACATAAGGATTTTATGTCTAAAGTTTATGCGTGCCATAATGCAGATATAGACATTTTTATGCTTATTGATGAGGAACATAAGTATAGAGATACAGCAAATGAATATGTGGCAAAGATACATCCCGTACATGTATTACGAATCTCCGCTACTCCTGTAACTGTAGCAGACCATGTAGAAACAATTACAGATGATGAAGTGATTGGTGCAGGTCTTATTGCTATGGGTATTTCTGTAAATGAAGGTGTAACGCAAGCAATACAGGAAAATAATAATCTGGACGATGATTTGATGCTATTAGAAATAGCTGATAACAAGCGTAAACAGATAAAAGAAGAATATGGCAAGCTTGGAGTTGATGTTAATCCGCTTGTTGTTATACAGTTCCCGAACGGAAATGAAGCATGGATAGAAAGAGTTAAAAAGGCTCTTGAAGATATGGGCTATCCTGAATCTTCGGGATTTGTTGCTTCTTGGTTTAGCGGAGACCATCCCGATAATCCAGAAGAAATAACTAAACTAAATGGTGAATATAGATTCCTTCTCTTCAAACAGGCAATAGCGACGGGATGGGATTGCCCTCGTGCAAAGATTCTTGTTAAGTTGAGAGAAGGTGGAACGGAACGATTTAATATTCAGACCGTTGGTAGAATCAGAAGAATGCCTGAACGAAAGCATTATGATAGTGATTTGCTTGATAGTTGCTATCTTTATACTTTGGATAGCCAATTTTCTGAAGGACTTACAAGCAGCCTTAGTGACAGTTTCTATACATATCAGTACAAGAAGAAAACCGACGTATTCAACGTTACTCTTACAAGAGAGTTACTCGATGGAAATGATAGAATATCTGTTAATCCAGAAGCTGTTGTAAAGGTTGTTAGAGAACAGATGCTATCAGAATGTGATTTGAATCATGATGGTAAGCTTGATAAGAGAGAAATGGAAGTAAGTAAGGGATATGTGTTTGGTACTAAGCTTAAAACCTCAGCTATAGAAGGTGTAGCAAGAACCACTCACGATATGACGAAACTTAATTCCATCTTTGGCGGTGAACACCAGATTAACAATCATGATGATGGTTTCATTATCAGAGATGCTAAGAGAAGGATTGCAAGAGCTATTGGTATTGATGAAAATATTTCCAATAATGCGTTAAGGGTTCTTTTTGGTCCACAGGATATGCAGATGTCATTGTTCTCGCAGGAAGAAAAAGATTTTGAAGCTGAGAATAAATTATTAGAAGGGATGACTTTAAGAGAATATAATGCATTTCTTGTAAATAATAGAGATAGATTAGTTGAATTGTTTAGTAAGATTGATGAAAATAAAATTGCTGATGTTAAAGAGACAGAAGTTCTTGAAAAAGAATGGAGTATACCTCCATACCAATACTATAAACAGCATAAGAAAATTGCTTCAACCAAAAATATGAACACAAATGTTTTTGAGGAATACGGAAATAATATTCTAATTGCTCCAAATAGAACTTGCACTGAAATTGCATTTGAGCAATGGTGTGAAGATGATAAGCATCCTGTAAAACATGTTTATAAGAATGGTGATAAGGGTGATGAATATTTTGGAATCGTTTATAAAAAAGCATTTAGAAGAAATCATTTCTATCCAGATTATATCGTTCAAACTGAAAATGGTGATGTTTGGATTATTGAGGCGAAGGGTGGAATAACTTCGGATGGTAGTTCCAACAATATTGATAGATATGCAAGTAAGAAATTTGAAGCGTTGAAGCATTATGCAGAGAGAGTTGCAGAAGTTAAATGGGGATTTGTAAGAGCTGTTGGTTCTCAAATATATATATCAAATACTGAATGGGATGAAAATGTCATGAATAATGATATTTGGAAACCTATTGAAGATATTATAAGATAAGAATAAAAAGCGGAAATGGATCTGAAATAAATCAGTTCCATTTCTTTTTTATTCTTATTTTTTAAGATATTTCTCTAGCATATGAACAAAAAGTTGTCCGATTTTTTCTTTTTGAATATCTATTTTTTCTTTCGTAATGTTGCCGATAATAAGGCTTTGGCTTGGTTTATTTCAGGCAATGAATATCAGGCACATTATTATCTCCCGATGGAAGTAGAAGTAAAAGGCGACGATAAATATTCGTTTGTCAGAACTTATAAACCTATGAATGGCGAAACGGATAATATCGCAATCCTTAATTGGAACGGCGGATATTCATTTGTAGTAAATAATTCCGATTGTGCGTCGGTTAAAATTACAGGGGAAAACGGTATTTATGAAGAAAAAGTAAAAGAAGTTCCTTATGTGTTTTATTATCCGTCAATTCCGTCACAGTATGTTTTTCTTGATTCCGACGGAAATGAATTAAGTTAATAATTTTACTAAAAAACAGCTTTTTGAGATATGTATTATGTATTTCTCAAGAAGCTGTTTGTATTTGAAAGAAAATTTTTGCACAGTACTGTTTTTTGTATACCTTATATGTTATTATTAAAACATATAAATTACGAACGGCAGGTGATCTTTGATGTATTTGGACACTTTTACATTACCGATTGATTTTGAAGAACCGATGATTCAAAAACAATGTGAACGCAACGGCGGCATTTACGGTTATATAGATAACACATACCCGTGCAGAATGTTCGGAAATCGTGAACTTTATGAGATTTCATTTAAAAATGTAACAATTTTTTACGGCGGCAACGGTTCGGGAAAAAGCACACTTTTAAATCTTATTGCTAAAAAGCTTGAGCTAAACCGCATCGCTCCGTTTAATTCAAGCGAATTATTTGATGAATATGTAAAAAATTGTGAGTATTCTCTCGGCTACGATGATGAGGGGTTCAAGCACAAAATACCTGACGGCAGTCGTATTATAACAAGCGATGATATTTTTGATTATATGCTCACTATTCGTACAAATAATGACGAAATTTCCGAGAAAAAGGACATTGCCCGTGATGAGTACGGTGCTTTAAAGTATGGCAAAAGTATAAGGTTCAGCGGAATGGACGATTACGAGCAGTTTAAAATGCAGGTTATGTCACGCAGGAAATCGGTGTCACGCAGAAAGTTTATTGAAAGAACAGCAGGAAAGGAAACCGAACTTTTCAGCAACGGAGAAACTGCTCTGAAATACTTTAAAACAAAGCTGAAAAACGACAAGTTGTATTGCCTTGACGAACCCGAAAACAGTATGTCGGCAAAAATGCAGTTAAAACTTGTAAAAATGCTTGAAGAACTGACCCGATATTGCGGCTGTCAATTGATAATTGCCACACACTCGCCGTTTTTGCTTGCTATGGACAATGCAAAAATTTATGACCTCGACTCAAACCCGGTTGAAGTAAAAGATTGGTGGGAACTTGAAAATACAAAGATTTACTATGAATTTTTCAAAAAACACAGCAATCTTTTTGAAAATGATATTTAAAGAAAGGACAAAAGCTATGAAAAACGATTATGATGAAGACGAATTTGACTTTGATGATGAAGTTTATGAGGGACTTACTCAAGACAAGATGTATCTCAATGAGGGTGCAGATGCTTACCAAAGAGGAGATTACGAAACCGCAATAAGGCTTTATAAAAAATCAGCCGATATGGGAAATATTACCGCACTCAGCAATCTCGGCTACTGCTACTATTACGGCAGAAGTATTCCTGTTGACAAAGATAAAGCAAGAGAGTGTTGGGAAAAGGCGGCTATTCTCGGAGATATTGCGGCTGTTTATAAGCTTGGCGATATGTATAGATACGGCGACCTGCCACAAAATCTTGATTTTTCACACGCACTCTACAAACGAGCATTTATACTGGCAACCGACAACAGCGAAAATTATTATGTAGCACCCGACGCATTTTTAAGAATGTTAAAATATTATCCCGATGATATTGCGGAAATGGGATACTCAAAGCTTACGATTGCGTTAAGCTGTGTTACAGGAATTAAAAAGCGTATTGCAGAGGGCGACAATTATTCGGCAAAGGTGCTTGCAGACGCAAAAGCTGTATTTTTAAAGTTGATTGATGAATAAATTTGAAGTATAATTGCTATTGTAGATGTTATTACTTTTTAGAAAATGAGGCAATAATATGAATGTAAACGAATTAATTGATTGTTTTAATGATACTTTGAAAATTTCTGAAAGCGATATTTTGAAAAATCAAACCGAAAATGCAATTAAGTCAAACAGGATATATGCTGAGAATTATCATTCGCAAGCTAATTATTACGGAAGCGATTGCCCTGTTATTGTAGAGGCAAATACAACTTTTGCAGCTGCTAATAAATATAAATCTCTCGGAAAAACAGTAGTCCTTAATTTTGCAAATCCTGTAAATCCAGGTGGAGGAGTGCAAAGGGGAGCTATGGCTCAAGAGGAGTGCTTATGCAGAAGCAGTAATTTGTTTTTATGCCTTTCAAATGAAAATGTATTTAATGATTATTACGGCTATCATAGAGGATTTAACAATTCGTTTTATTCGGACAGGCTGATTTATACAAAGAATGTTACAGTATTTAAGGATGATAACGTTGTGCCACAATTATTACCTCAAAACGCCTGGTTTAATGTGGATGTGATTACTTGTGCAGCTCCGTACATTGGAAAACGAAAATACACAAACTCTACCGCATTGTTAGAACTTTTTAAAAGTAGAATAAAAAATATTTTTGAAGCGGCAAAAGATAATCATGCAGAAGTTTTGATATTGGGTGCTTTTGGTTGCGGAGCTTTTAAAAATCCGCCTGAACTAGTTGCAGAAGCATTTTGTCAGGTTATTACTGAAAAAAATTATCGTAGGGAATTCAAGCAAATTGTTTTTGCTATAAAGCCAACAGGTGAAAATTGCAATAATTTAAATTCGTTTATAAAAGCAATAAATAAATTGTATATAGGTGATACGGCAAAACCTATTGTTGATTTTGAAACTTTTGAAAACAGATTTATGAGAGTCCCAAAATATTTTGCTTTGAAAAATTCTATTAATGAATATGAATTTTACTTTAGACAATTAAGAAGTAAATATTTTGGTAAACAATTTTCAATTTTAGGAGATTCAATTAGTACTCTTGACGGATACAATCCAAAGGGGTATAGAGTGTTTTACTGTGGGAATAATTGCTTTAGGTCTGGAGTTTATAATGTAGCGGATACATGGTGGGATAATGTTATAGGTTATTTTGGCGGTGAATTACTTGTAAATAATTCGTGGTCAGGAAGTCGGGTATCAAGAGTGCCTGACCAAAATCAGCTTTTTCCGTCAGCTTGCTCTGATGAAAGAACAAGTCATTTGCATATTAATGATATAAATCCTGATGTTATTATTATTTATCTTGGAGTAAATGATTGGGCATTTGGGACTGAATTGTATTGCAAGAAATTTTTGAAAGAAGAAAACTATAAATATGGCTCATTTGATTTTGCGTATTCAAAGATGTTAATGAAATTAAGAAAAAATTATCCTTGCACTGAGATTTGGTGTTGCACAATAAATAAAACTTTTATGTCGGAAAATCCAAATTTTGAATTTCCTAATCAGCTTAACAAGCATAGTGTTGAAGATTATAATGACATAATAAGAAACAGTGCCGTAAAGTGTGGTTGCAAACTTGTTGATTTGTATAAATATAATACGCCTTACGATACTATTGACGGTACTCATCCTAACACAAACGGAATGAAAACCCTTGCTGAATTAATTATAGGGAATATCATAAATAATGAGGCTATTAATCGCATAGAAACTAAAGATATCTATGTAACTAACAAAGTGACTGATAATCAGAAAAATGTGTTTAGTAAGATAAAGGAACTTTTTAGGAAAAATAAGAATTAATTTGCGGAACTATTAAAATATGAACAAATCTGATATTTTGTAAATTTTCATAATAAAAAATACCCCATAAACCTCTTGACTTTTTGCGGTCAAGAGGTTTATACTATGTAAAATTTATTTATGTGAAAGGGATTTGTAAATGAGAATTGAAAAAATTAAATCTCCGTTTGATAATTTAATGCTTGAAGTTGCGGTATCCGAGCCTAAGGGCACACCAAAGGCAATAGTACAATTTTCTCATGGAATGTGCGAGCATAAAGAACGATATTTTGAATTTATGAATTACCTTAATGATAACGGCTATGTATGCGTTATTCACGACCACAGAGGTCACGGCGCAAGTGTGATAAACGAGGGAGAATTCGGCAATTTTTATACAGAGGACATCAGTGCAATTATTGACGATATGCACGCTGTTACCGAGTATATAAAAAATAATTATCCTAATTTACCGCTTTATATTTTCAGCCACAGTATGGGCACACTTGTTGCACGAAATTATATGAAAAAGTATGAAAAGGAAATTGACAAAATCGTTCTTTGCGGCCCGCCTACCCATAACGGCAATGCAAGTTTCGGACTTTTTCTTTCAAAAATTTTAAAACCCTTTTACAAAGAGCAGGCGCCTAATAATTTGCTCAACAACGGAACTTTTATCGGATACAACGAAAAGAATGCCGAACCTAATTCTTGGATAACGGAAAATAAAGACAATGTCAGAGCGTATAATGAGGACGAGCTTTGCGGTTTCGTATTTACCACAAACGGTTTTATAAATCTGTTTAAACTGCAATTAAGCGCATTTGATTCGGAGGATTGGGAAGTTTATAATAAAAGATTACCGATTTTTGTAATAGCAGGTGAAAATGACCCTGTTATTCAGTCAAAAAAGAAATTTAACGCACTTATAGTTTTCTTAAAAGAACTCGGCTATGCAAATATCAGCCAAAAACTGTATAAAAACAATCGTCACGAAATTCTTAACGAGAAAAATAAATCGGATATTTACAAAGATATTCTGAATTTTTACAAAAATTGAAAAAATGTATTGACATATTATTTTTGCAATGTTAATATACTGATAATATTTAGACAAAAGCATTGATAAGGAGGAGTACTTACTTTTTGACTCTGCAGAGAGGGAATGATCGGTGAAAATTCCCGTGGCGAAAGTAAGGAAGGTAGCCTTTGAGCTTTGAACCGAACAAAGTTATTTTCAGTAGGCTTCAACGGCAGTTCCCACCGTTATAAGGGAGGCAATATCGGATAATTTTATTATCCCGCATTGTTTGAGTGCAGAAATTTTATTTCTGAATTTAGGTGGTACCACGAATTTTATTCGCCCTAAGCGTTTTGCTTGGGGCATTTTCTTTTGTCTGAATGTTTAATATACTTTTGGAGGAAAAAAAGATATGCAGACAAAACTATGGTTAAGACCATACAAAAAATGTGATGCTAAATTTATTGTGAATTGGTGTAAGGACGAAATCAGTTTTAGAAAATGGTGTTCTGACAGGTGGCAATCATATCCAATCACTGCCGAAGATATGAACAGTAAATACTTTGCAGACAATGGTGATTGCGGCGATGAAGATAATTTTTATCCTATGACATTTATGGAGAATAACGATGTTGTAGGTCATCTTATATTAAGATTTACAGACGAAAAGCGAACAGCATTAAGGTTTGGCTTTGTGATTGTGGATGATACAAAACGAGGCTTAGGTTATGGAAAGGAAATGCTAAATCTTGCATTAAAGTATTCTTTTGAAATATTGAAAGCTGACAAGGTTACTCTTGGCGTTTTTGAAAATAATGCCTCTGCTTATAATTGCTATAACTCAGTAGGATTTAAAAATATTGAAAGTCAAAGTAAAAGTCAATTTAGTTTTTACGGTGAAGTATGGAATATTTTTGAATTAGAAATGACTGAAAAAGACTACCGCATTAAAAAGTAAATTTTATTGCATACCAATGAAAAAAGTAGTATAATTAATTTATATTTTATTGCAAAAATATTGATTTTTCGGAGAGAAAGTTATGAATATAAGAAGGGCAGAGGAAAAGGATATTGTGCAGATTGAAAACCTGCTTTATCAGGTGCATAAGGTACACTCTGACAAAAGACCTGATTTATTTATTCCCGGTGCAAAAAAATATACGACCGAGGAACTAAAAGAGATTTTGGCAGATGATGAAAAGCCTGTTTATGTTGCCGATGATGACGGAGTTATTTTAGGTTATGCTTTTTGCGTTTATCAAAGACATTGCACAAAGTCGAGCAATTATGTGAGCTTTTATATTGATGATTTATGCGTTTCTGAAAAATCAAGGGGCCGGAAAGTCGGCACTAAGCTATATGATTTTGTGCTTGATGTTGCCAAGCATAACGGCTGTCATAACCTTACGCTGAATGTTTGGGAGTGCAACGAGTCGGCTAAAAAGTTCTATGATAAATGCGGTTTGAAAATTCAGAAATACGGTATGGAACAGGTTTTGGATTGAGGAATATTCTAAAACTTAATTAAACGGATTTATTTTTTATTAAAAGACTTGTATATAAATATAAACATACTGATATAAAATACAGGAAATATTACTTACTAACTTGATTTTATGCACCTATTGTGCTAAGATTATAGTTACTAAACAGTTTTCACACCTGTTGTTTAGAATAAAGTTTATAGAGGTAAATCGGTGCGGTTTTGCATTGATTTATTAACAATTATAAAGTGAGGATAATAAAATGAAAAGTGATGTAATTAAGGTTGGCGTTAATGCCGCACCGCAGCGCTCACTTCTGAACGCTCTCGGTCTTACTGAAGAAGAAATGAAAAAACCTCTTATCGGTATTGTCAGCTCCAAGAACGATATTGTTCCGGGACATATGAATATAGACAAGATTGTTGACGCTGTAAAGCAGGGTGTTGCTCTTGCAGGCGGTGTTCCTATTGTTTTCCCTGCAATTGCTGTTTGTGACGGTATTGCTATGGGTCACGAGGGTATGAAGTATTCACTTGTTACTCGTGAGCTTATCGCAGACTCAACAGAGGCTATGGCTAAGGCTCATGCTTTTGACGCTCTTGTTATGGTTCCTAACTGCGACAAGAATGTTCCTGGCCTTTTAATGGCTGCCGCAAGAATTAATGTTCCTACTGTATTTGTCAGCGGCGGTCCAATGCTCGCAGGTCATGTTAAGGGCAAAAAAACAAGCCTTTCAAGTATGTTTGAGGCTGTTGGTGCTTACACTGCAAACAAGATTTCTGCCGAAGAGCTTTGCGAGTTTGAAAACAAGGCTTGTCCGTCTTGCGGTTCTTGCTCAGGTATGTATACAGCTAACAGTATGAACTGCCTTACTGAGGCTATCGGTATGGGTTTACAGGGCAACGGTACAATTCCTGCTGTATATTCAGAGAGAATCAAACTTGCTAAGCACGCAGGTATGAAGGTTATGGAACTTCTCGAAAAGAATATCCGTCCGCTCGACATTATGACAGAAAAGGCATTTATGAATGCTCTTACAGTTGATATGGCGCTCGGCTGTTCAACAAACACAATGCTCCATCTCCCTGCTATCGCTAAAGAGGCAGGCGTTAAGCTCAACCTTGACATTGCAAACGAAATCAGCGCAAAGACACCTAACCTTTGCCACCTCGCTCCGGCAGGTCATACATATATGGAGGATCTCAACGAGGCAGGCGGTGTTTACGCTGTTATGAACGAACTTACAAAACTCAATCTCCTTAACACAGACCTTATTACTGCAACAGGCAAGACAGTTGCCGAGAACATTGAGGGCTGCGAGATTAAGGATACAGACATTATTCGTCCAATCACAAATCCATACAGCACAACAGGCGGTATCGCTGTTCTTAAGGGCAACCTTGCTCCTGACGGTTGTGTTGTAAAGAGAAGTGCCGTTGCTCCCGAAATGTTACAGCACAAGGGCAGTGCAAGAGTATTTGAGTGTGAAGAAGACGCTATCGAGGCAATTCACGCAGGCAAGATTAACCCCGGCGATGTTGTTGTTATTCGTTACGAAGGCCCTAAGGGTGGCCCGGGTATGAGAGAAATGCTCAATCCTACCTCTGCTATCATGGGCAGCGGTCTTGGTCATTGCGTTGCACTTATTACAGACGGTCGTTTTTCTGGCGCTACAAGAGGCGCTGCTATCGGTCATATTTCACCTGAGGCAGCAGTAGGCGGCCCTATCGCACTTGTTGAAGAGGGCGATACAATTGAAATCGACATCAACGCAAATACAATCAATCTCCTTGTTTCTGACGAAGAAATGGCAAAGCGTAAGGCTGAGTGGAAACCTCGTCAGCCAAAGATTACAACAGGCTACCTTGCTCGTTATGCAAAGCTCGTAACTTCAGGCGCTCAGGGTGCAGTTCTTGAGTAATATTTAATTGGTGTAATTGCACAAAAAACCTTTCGGATTTTTATGTTTTAAACATTTGATTTTTATAAAATAAGCAATTTGCACAATTAACTCCTTGTCTTATTAGGCAAGGAGTTAATTTTTTAGCTTATCGTCAAATTTCTATTGTAAGCTTTATACAAATATGCTATAATTGACAAGTAAGTTGATTACTAATTGTCGAAAACGCTTAAGATTTGAATATATATCCCGAAAGGAGTGTTTCTTTTGAAACAGTACAATGCTAAAAAAATATTAAATATTGCCCTTGCAGGTCACGGCGGATGCGGTAAAACATCTGTTGCCGAGAGTATGATATATCTTGCAAAGGCATCTGAAAGACTTGGTAATATTGCAGACGGTAATACCGTTCTTGATTATGACAGCGAGGAAATCAAGCGCCAGACTTCAATCTTAACCTCGGTTGCTCCCATTGAATGGAAAAATACCAAGATAAATATTATAGACACTCCGGGTCTGTTCGACTTTGAGGGCGGTGTAGCAGAGGGTATGCGTGCCGCTGATTCGGCTCTTATTGTTGTATCGGGCAAAGACGGTGTAAATGTCGGCACTGAAAAGGCTGTTAAGGCCGCCACCAAGGCAGGACTTACAAAGATTTTCTTTGTAAACGGTCTTTGTGACGAAAGTGCCAGATTCTATCGTGTATTCGAGAGTTTAAAGGCTACATTCGGCCCTACCGTTTGTCCTGTTGTTGTACCGTACATTGTAGACGGTCAGGCAAATACATATGTAAACCTTTTTGATTATAAGGCTTACAAGTATGATACAGACGGCTCTGTGGTTCAGACTCCGCTCCCTGATATGGGCGACAGACTTGAGGGCTTGCGTGAGGCTATTAAAGAGGCTGTTGCAGAAACAAGCGAGGAGCTGCTCGACAAATTTATTATGGGCGAGGAGTTTACTCCTGAAGAAATTATCCTCGGCGTAAGTAAGGGTGTTAAAGACGGTACAATTTGCCCTGTATTCTGCGGTGATGCGCACAATACCTTTGCTTTTGATCAGCTTTTGAACAGCCTTGTATGGCTTGCTCCTACTGCTGCCGATAAGGGCGAAGAAATTGCAGTTGATGTTGACGGAGAGCCTGTTGAAATCAGCGTCAACGAAAACGCAGCGGCTGCCGCAGTTGTATTTAAAACAGTTGTTGACCCGTTTGTAGGTAAACTTTCTTATGTTAAGGTTGTATCGGGAAAAGTCAGTGCCGATACTCCGCTTGTAAATATGAGAACAGGCACTCAGGAGAGAATCGGCAAGGTTCTTACAGTAAAAGGCAAAAAACAGGTTGAAACCGATTATATAGGCGCAGGCGACATTGGTGCTATTCCGAAGCTTGCGTCAGTAAAAACAGGCGACACACTTTGCTCGCCGCTCAGAAAAGTAGTGCTTGACGGCATTGACTATCCTGTATCTTCATACACAATGGCTATTTATCCTGCCACAAAGGGTGATGAAGACAAGGTTGCGCAGGGACTGGCAAAGCTCAGCGAGGAAGACCCTACTATTAAGTATGTAACAAATCATGAAACACATGAAATGCTTATTTCGGGACTTGGCGAACAGCACCTTGATGTTGTGATTTCAAAGTTGAAGTCAAAATTCAATGTAGACGCAGTTCTCAAAAAGCAGAAAATCGCATATCGTGAAACTATCAGGAAAAAGGTATCGGCTCAGGGCAGATATAAAAAGCAGTCGGGCGGTCATGGACAGTTTGGCGATGTATGGATTGAGTTTGAGCCTTGCGAGAGCGAGGGACTTGAATTTGCCGAGAGAGTAGTAGGCGGCGCTGTTCCTAAAAACTTCTTCCCAGCAGTAGAAAAAGGCTTGCGTGACTCAATTAAAAAGGGTGTGCTTGCAGGCTATCCGATGGTAGGTATCAGAGCTACACTTTATGACGGCTCATATCACCCTGTTGATTCATCTGAAATGTCGTTTAAAACTGCCGCAAGTATGGCATATAAAAACGGTATTCCAAACGCATCTCCTACACTTCTTGAGCCTATCGGTTCGCTTAAGGTTACATTGCCGGATTCAAATATGGGTGATGTAATGGGCGAGGTAAACAAGCGCAGAGGCAGAGTTCTCGGTATGACACCTGCTGAGGACAGCGGTATGCAGATTGTAGAGGGCGAAGTTCCAATGGCAGAGATGGACGATTTTGCTACCTATCTTCGCCAGGTAACTCAGGGCAGAGGCAGTTACGAATTTGCATTTGCAAGATACGAGGACGCACCTGCCAATGTTGCTCAGAAAATAATAGAAAAAGCTAAGACAGACGCTGAATAAATAAAAAATCTTAATCCCATTGCAGATTTTTCCTGCGATGGGATTTGTTTCTCTTGACTAACTTTGATGTGCTGTGCTAAATTATTGTTAATGACAATTTGTGGTGTATTTTATTTGTTAAGTGGTGTTTTTATTTGTTGGATTTAGTGCTTTCAAAGTTTATAAAAAATTATGATGACATAAAAAATCCGCAGGTTCGTACGGCTTGTGGTAATTTTTCGGGTGTTGTCGGAATAATTCTTAACCTTGTTCTGTTTGGCGCAAAGCTTTTGTCGGGAATACTCACCGCCTCAATTTCGGTAACGGCAGATGCGTTTAATAACCTGTCAGACGCAGGAAGTTCTGTGGTTACTTTCTTAGGCTTTAAACTCGCAAACAGACCTGCCGATGAAGAGCATCCGTACGGTCATGGCAGATATGAATATGTGGCAGGACTCGGCATTTCGTGTGCAATTTTACTTGTTGGTGCAGAGCTTTTAAAATCCTCGATTAAAAAGATATTCACTCCTGACGAAACTACCGCTATAACTCTGCTGTCAATCTGTATTCTGATTGGCTCAATATGTGTAAAATTATGGATGTTTTTCTTTAACAGTGCAATGTCAAAGAAGATTTCATCAGCCACTCTGAAAGCTACGGCAATGGATTCACTCACCGACTGCATTGCAACCTCGGTTGTCCTCATCGGCTTGGGAATTTCTGCCGTAACAGGTGTGAATATTGACGGTTGGCTCGGCTGTGCCGTTGCAGGCTTTATTTTATATACAGGCATAAGCACCTTTAAAGAGAGCCTTTCACCGTTGCTCGGCAATACTCCCGATCCCGAATTTATTGATGAAATAAGAGAAACCGTACTTTCTACCGAGCTTATTACAGGTATTCACGATTTGCTTATTCACGATTACGGCCCTGGCAGATGTATAGTTTCGTTTCACGCAGAAGTTCCGTATGATGTGGATATTATGAAAGCTCACGATGTAATCGACAGGCTTGAAAGAAAAATTCAGTCAAAGTATAATTGCGTGGTAACAATTCATATGGATCCGATTGCCGTATCGGACGAATATACGATTGAATTAAAAGAAAAAATCAGCGGGTCGCTGGCAGATATTGACGGCGCACTAAGTCTGCACGATTTTAGAATTGTAAAAGGCGAGGAATATCAGCGAGTATTGTTTGACCTTGTAGTTCCGCCCGAGTGCAAGCTCAAAGAGGCTGAGGCACTGAGTGCGGTAAAGGAAAAAATAGCGCAGATTGATGCAAAAATTATCCCTATAATACATATAGATAAAATCTGCCTTGAGGGTGGCGGAAGTTTTAAGCTGTAAGCCATAGGGCGATTATAATTATTATTAAAGCAATCAAGTGAGTTTTGAAAATCGCTTGATTGCTTTTTATTTGGATTGATTGTCAGGATTTGATAATTAAGACAATATACAATATATTGTGGTGGCAACAGCAAACCGTCACATATTATAGAAAATTTTTGTAATATTCTAATTTGCAATTATTCCCGAAAAATTGCTCAAATTAAACAAATAATAAAATCTGTTTTTGTCAGTTTGACGGTTGAATTAAATGCCTGTTTATGATAGAATAAGACTTGTGTTCGGTAACATACATACCACAACATATAGTAAAACTTTTTAAATTAATACTAAATATAGTTAAATATATGAATGATGAATACGGGAGGAACAAAAATGATAACTACAATTATTAAGCGTGACGGACGAGAAGCGAATTTTGACACAGAAAAAATAACACAAGCCATTTATAAGGCTGCACAGGCAATCGGCGGTAACGATTATGATGCCGCAAAAGCACTTTCGGTACAGGTAGCCGATTTACTTGAGAAAAAATGCGGAGATAAAGCTCCTACTGTTGAGCAGGTTCAGGACGCAGTAGAAAAGGTACTTATTGAAAACGGACACGCAAGAACAGCCAAGGAATATATCCTTTATCGTGCCGAGCGTACAAGAGTTCGTGAAATGAACACAAAGCTGATGAAGATTTATGAGGACCTTACTTTTAAATCAGCAAAAGATAACGATGTAAAGAGAGAGAATGCAAACATTGACGGCGACACCGCAATGGGCACAATGCTCAAATACGGCTCAGAGGGTGCAAAGCAGTTTAACGAGATGTATATTCTTGACCCTAAGTATTCTAAGGCTCATCGTGACGGTGATATTCATATTCACGATCTTGATTTCTTTACACTTACCACAACTTGTTGCCAGATTGACCTTGTAAGCCTTTTTAAAGGCGGTTTTTCAACAGGTCATGGCTATTTAAGAGAGCCTAATGACATTGCATCATATTCGGCACTTGCCTGCATTGCAATCCAGTCTAATCAGAATGACCAGCACGGCGGTCAGAGTGTGCCTAACTTTGATTACTCAATGGCTCCGGGCGTTAAGAAAACATACAGAAAGCGTTACAGAATCAATCTTGAAAGAGCAATTGAACTTTTGACAGATGCCGCAGATCCTGATGCAACAGTAAAGGAAATTTGCGAAAAAGCAGAGAAAGCAAGCGGTGAGTGGCCGACACTTGAAAACCAGACACCAAACTACAAAAAGGAAGAGCTTGCACTTCTTAAAGAAAAGTTTGAAGATAAAATTGCCGAGAAAATCCAGCGCTTTGCATTCAAACATGCCGAGGCAGAAACAGATAAGGCTACATTCCAGGCAATGGAGGCACTTATCCACAACCTCAACACAATGCATTCAAGAGCAGGCGCACAGATTCCGTTCAGCTCACTTAACTACGGTACAGACACATCTCCTGAGGGCAGACTTGTTATGAAGAATCTTCTTTATGCTACCGAAAGAGGTCTTGGCAACGGCGAAACACCGATTTTCCCAATTCAGATTTTCAAGGTAAAAGAGGGTATAAACTACAACCCTGAGGATAAGAACTACGATTTATACAAGCTCTCAATGAGAGTTTCTGCAAAAAGACTTTTCCCGAACTTCTCGTTTATTGACGCACCGTACAATCTCCAATATTACAAGCCCGGTCATCCTGAAACAGAGGTTGCGTATATGGGCTGTCGTACAAGAGTTATGGGCAATGTTTACGATCCTGACAGAGAGATTACATACGGCAGAGGAAACCTTAGCTTTACTTCAATTAACCTTCCAAGACTTGCAATTCTTTCAAATAAAAATATTGACTTCTTCTTTGAACAGCTTGACAGAATGTGCGACCTCGTTGTCGGTCAGCTCCTTGAGCGTTTTGAAATTCAGTGTCAGAAGTTGGTAAGAAACTATCCGTTCCTTATGGGACAGGGTATTTGGCTTGACAGCGACAAGCTCACACCTAACGATTCTGTAAGAGATGTTTTAAAGCATGGCTCACTCACAATCGGATTTATCGGACTTGCCGAGTGTCTTGTGGTTCTTACAGGTAAACATCACGGCGAGAGCGAAACTTCACAAAAGCTCGGCCTTGAAATTGTCGGCTATATGAGAAAGAAGATGAACGAGGCTACCGAGAAGTACAAACTTAACTTCGGCGTTATCGGTACTCCTGCAGAGGGCTTGTCGGGCAGATTTGTAAGAATTGATAAAAAGCGTTTCGGCATTATACCGGGTGTTACAGACAGAGAGTATTATACAAACTCATTCCATGTGCCTGTATATTACAATATTTCTGCTTTTGATAAGATTAAGATTGAGGCTCCGTACCACAACCTTACAAACGGCGGTCACATTTCATACATTGAGCTTGACGGTGACCCGTCACAGAACATTGACGCATTCGAGGCTGTTATCCGTTGTATGAAAGAGAGCGGCATCGGCTACGGCGCAATCAACCACCCCGTTGATCGTGACCCTGTTTGCGGACATACAGGTATTATCGGTGATTATTGCCCACAGTGCGGCAGAAAAGAAACTAAGAACGGTCAGGGATTTGAGCGTATCCGCAGAATTACAGGCTACCTTGTAGGTACAACAGAGCGTTTTAACAATGCAAAGGCAGCCGAGGTAAGGGATAGGGTAAAGCACTCTGTTTCTGAATGCTGCGGTATGGAAGATTTTTCAGATGATATTACAGCATAATTATGAGTAAAGATATTATAAGACTTTCAGGCGTTATAAAAAACAGCATAGTTGACGGCCCGGGCTTCAGACTTACAGTCTTTTGTCAGGGCTGCCCGCATCACTGCGAGGGCTGCCACAACGAAAAAACGTGGGACTTTGACGGCGGCTTTGACGGCAAGGTTGAGAAGATAATCAATGTCGCAAAGTCACTTCCGCTTTTACAGGGACTTACTTTTTCGGGCGGCGAACCGTTTTGTCAGGCAGAGGCATTTGCAGAGCTTGGCAGACTTGCACACGAAAACGGATATAATGTAGTTACATACACGGGCTATACTTACGAAAAGCTGCTTGAGGGAGCAGATAAACACCCTGAGTGGCTTGATTTGCTCAAACAGACAGACTACCTTATAGACGGCAGATTTATACTTGAAGAAAAGAGCCTGATGCTAAAGTTTCGTGGCAGTAGGAATCAGCGTATTATAGATGTTAAAAAGAGCCTTGAAAGCGATCAGATAGTTGAAAATTACGATATATAAACAAAACCTGCGTTGTTGAGTATAACGCAGGTTTTGTGTTTTGCTGATTTTTTCAAAAGTTAGAGCAGCAAAGTATTTTATAATTATTTGCTTTAAACTGTGCACTAAACCGTAATAAACAAAATACGGACTGCACACAAAATGCAGTCCGTAAATATTTGAATTATGTGATTTGATTATTTAATAGCCTCAAATGCTTCCTGTAAATCGAAGAGAATATCATCAATATGCTCTGTACCGATTGAAAGACGAATTGTATTTGGCTTAATGCCCTGCTCTGCAAGCTCCTGCTCGTTAAGCTGTGAGTGTGTTGTTGATGCAGGATGAATAGCAAGTGACTTAACATCTGCTACATTTGCAAGAAGTGAGAATACCTGGAGATTATCAATGAACTTCTTAGCGTCTTCTTCTGTACCCTTGATTTCAAAAGTAAAGATTGAACCGCCGCCGTTAGGGAAGTACTTATCATAAAGTGCCTTATACGGTGAGTTTGGAAGTGATGGGTGGTTTACGCTCTCAACCTGTGGGTGATTTACAAGGAAGTCAAGAACTTTCTTTGTGTTCTCAACATGGCGCTCAACACGGAGTGAAAGTGTTTCAAGACCCTGCAAGAAGATGAATGCGTGGAACGGAGAGATTGTAGCACCTGTGTCACGAAGAAGAATTGCTCTGATGTATGTTACAAATGCAGCACCCGGAGCAGCCTGTGTAAATACAGCACCGTGGTATGATGGGTTTGGCTCTGCAAACTGTGGGAACTTGCCTGATGCAGCCCAGTCAAACTTACCGCTCTCAATAATAACACCGCCGATAGCTGTGCCGTGACCGCCGATGAACTTTGTAGCTGAGTGAACAACAATGTCTGCACCGTACTCAAATGGTCTTACAAGGTAAGGGGTTGCAAATGTGCTGTCAACAACAAGCGGAATATTGTGTGCGTGTGCAATCTTTGCGAGAGCCTCGATATCGATAAGGTTAGCGTTTGGATTGCCGAGTGTTTCAATGTAGAGAGCCTTTGTGTTCTCGTTGATAGCGTTTTCAAAAGCACCCTCTTCATCAGGATCAACAAATGTTGTTGTAATGCCGTAAGCAGGAAGTGTGTGCTCAAGAAGGTTATATGTGCCGCCGTAAATTGTCTTTGCAGCTACAATGTTCTCGCCTGCTTTAGCAAGAGCCTGAATTGTATATGCGATTGCAGCTGCGCCCGAAGCTACTGCAAGAGCGGCTGTACCACCCTCAAGAGCTGCAATTCTCTGCTCAAAAATATCTTCTGTTGGGTTTGTAAGTCTGCCGTAGATGTTGCCTGCATCTTTAAGTGCAAAACGATCTGCGGCGTGCTGGCTGTTGTGGAATACATAAGATGTTGTTGCGTAAATCGGAACAGCTCTTGCGTCTGTTACCGGGTCTGCTGATTCCTGTCCCACATGAAGCTGAAGTGTTTCAAAGTGTAATTTTCTATCTTTTAATGTGCTCATTTTAGTTACCTCTTTCAATAATTAATTTAGTTTGTTACAATGTTATAATAAAAATAATGTAGTAATGTATTTGTTGCGTCAGCAACAACATTCAGAGGTACTGCACATTCGTCCGTATCGGTAATTCTGTCTTAAAAGGTTTACAAATAATAGAAGCATTAGAGTTCTCCTTTGCTAAAACTTACTAATTACATAGGTTTAATGTGATTGTATATTATCATATAATTTTACTCTTGTCAATAGTATTTTTTAAATTTCTAAAAATATATTTATTTAGTAGGTTTTAAGAGCAAAATTTGCCGGTTTTATAACATATTTGTAGAATTATAAGCGACCAATATACATATAGAAAGATAATTAAAATATAAATCGGATAAAAAACAACTTGAAAACCTACTAAATATATGTTATTATTATGTTATAGATGAATGCTATATTTTTGCAAATACTTAGTAAAAGGTGGTGTTAATTTGAAAATTTCTACAAAGGGAAGATACGCACTGCGAATGCTTATAGATCTGGCTATGCACCAGAATGACGGCTACATTGCACTTAAGGATATTGCGGCTCGTCAGAATATTTCCAAAAAATATCTTGAGCAGATTATGCCGATTTTAAATAAAGCTGATATTTTGCTTACTAATCGTGGCTTTCAGGGTGGATACCGCCTTGCAAGAACTCCCGACCAATATACGGTAGGTGAGATTCTCCGCATTACAGAGGGCAGCCTTGCTCCTGTTGCTTGTCTTGACCACACTCCGAATACTTGCCCTATGAGCGAGGAATGCATTACTTTACCTGTATGGCAGGGACTTAATGAGGTTATTACAAAGTATCTTGACAGTATCACAATTCAAGACATTATTGACCGTCAGACTGAGAGCATCGGCAATGACTATGTAATATAATAGTATATAAGTTTATAGAAAAAATTATAAAGCCATCTTTGATTTTATCAGTCAAAGATGGCTTTGTTTGTTAATTAGTTTTTTATTGTTTAGGCAAATAATGTTTTAACACACAAAGTTTAGTTTTGAAAATTTAGCTTTTGCGTTACTTTGTTGCCTGAACGATAATCAGCTAAAGCATAAATTTCTCCCAAAAACTTTTGATAAAAGCCCAAAATAACAGACCACAAAGCCGAAGTAAAATTCCGTCTTTGTGGTCTGTTAAAAAATTCCTGAATAATTTATTACAGGGGATAGATGTTAAATTATTTATCTGAGAACATCGGAGTTGAGAGGTAACGGTCGCCTGTATCAGGAAGAAGTGCTACAATTACCTTGCCCTTATTTTCAGGACGCTTAGCAAGCTGAGTTGCTGCATATACAGCCGCACCTGAAGAAATACCTACAAGTACACCCTCGGCACGAGCGATTGCCTTGCCTGTTGCAAATGCGTCATCGTTTTCTACTGCGAAAATTTCGTCATATACATTAGTATCGAGTGTTTCAGGAACAAAGCCTGCGCCGATACCCTGAATTTTGTGAGGACCTGCAACACCCTTTGAAAGTACAGGTGAGGTAGCCGGCTCAACTGCAACGATTTTTACATTTGGATTTTTTGACTTAAGATATTTACCTACACCTGTTACGGTACCGCCTGTGCCAACGCCTGCAACAAAAATGTCAATCTTGCAGTCTGTATCTTCCCAGATTTCAGGACCTGTTGTTGCAAAGTGAGCGGCAGGGTTTGCCTGATTTACAAACTGTCCGGGAATAAAGCTGTGCGGAATTTCCTTGGCAAGTTCGTCAGCCTTTGCAATAGCGCCTTTCATACCCTTTGCACCGTCTGTAAGAACAAGCTCAGCACCGTAAGCCTTGAGGAGATTTCTGCGTTCAACGCTCATGGTTTCAGGCATTGTAAGGATAATTCTGTATCCTCTTGCGGCAGCAACAGCTGCAAGACCGATACCTGTGTTACCACTTGTAGGCTCAATAATTACAGAGTCAGAAGTAAGTAACCCTTTTTTCTCTGCGTCATCAATCATAGCCTTTGCTACTCTGTCCTTAACACTTCCTGCCGGATTAAAATATTCAAGCTTTGCAAGTACAGGTGTGTCAAGTCCCTGTGCAGCAGAGTAATTATTGAGTTTCATAATAGGTGTTCTGCCAATGAGGTCAGTGATTTTCTCATAAACTTTCATGGTGGTATCTCCTTTGTAATGTATTTATTTTATAGTGATTTTAGTAATTTTCGTAATTAAAATTTAATTCTTATTAAACCTACATAAATTATAGGTATTATTATAGCACCGCTATATACCGTTGTCAACACCCAAAATTAAAATAAATAAAAAATTGTAATAATGAATAATATACTGCTTATATGCAATATGTATAGAAATATATAAACATTTTCTATAATGAAAAATGTAAATGCAATTGCAATTTTTTACAATATATGTTAAAATTACTGCAAAAATAAGCAAATAACTTTGCTCACAATTCAGAAGAGGGTGTATAACTTTGAAAAAATGTTTTTCGATTGTACTGACTGTACTTATGACGGTGATAGCTTTTACAGCTTTTTCATCAGTTAATGCTGTTTCTGTCGAAAGTAATCAATCGGTACATACTAACCAAATAGCGGACTTAGGAATACCTCCGCTTGACTTTGGTGATTCTAACGATTATGACAGCGGCGGCGGTTCTGATTGGGGCGGCGGTTCTGATTGGGGCGGCAGCTCTGACTGGGGCGGCAGTTCCGATTGGGACAGTTCAGACAACAGCAGTTCCGAAAGCAGTGGAGAAGGTCTTGGATTTGGCGGAACGTTAGTTGTTTTCCTTGTAGTTATCGGTATAGTTGTTTACAGCATGATAAGGGGCAAAAAGGACAGCAAAAGAACAACTACTACTGTTGGCAGATCACAGACAATTCAGCAGTCGGCAGGCAGAAATGTTACACTTCCTGACCGTACGGCGGAGATTTCAGACCTTATCAAGCAGAAAGACCCGAACTTCTCGGCAGAGGATTTCCTTTCATTCTCAAGATATGTATATGTTACAATTCAGGATGCGTGGAGCAATCGTGATCTTTCGCCTGTTAGAATTTATCTTCACGATAACCTTTACAATCAGACCCAAAAGCAGATTGAGCGCAAGATTGCAAACGGTGTAATCAACAAGATAGAGAATGTAGCGGTAAGCACAGCCTATCTTACAGCATATCGCAGGGATAAGGAATTTGAGTATGTTACAGTTTACCTCAATGCCCGTCTTACAGACTACGAGATAAACGAAAAGACAGGTCAGGTTCTTCGTGGCGATCCAAATGCAAGATACGAACTTAGATATGCACTTCGTTTTGCCCGTAATTCAGGCATTAAGACCACAAGTGCAAATACTCAGACACTCAAGTCGCACAGCTGTCCAAACTGCGGTGCGCCGCTTGAAATGTCAAGCTCAGGCAAGTGTGAATACTGCGGAAGTACAATTACAACAGGTCAGTATTCATGGGTACTCAGCGAGTATTCTTCTATTCGTAATGATACTGTTGACCAGGGCATTTACATTGAAAAAGATAATAATGCTCAAAACAACACAAATAATAATCAGTAATTTTCTTATTGCTGTTCGGGACCGGGATTTTTCCGGTCCCGATTTTTGTATTTAATCTGTAAATATTTTTTTATATAATGGCAAAATAAAGCTATAAACAAAGTTGTTTTTTACATAATGTATCAAATACTTGCATTTTTTTAACTTGTGTGTTATATTGTAAATGATTTGTTAATCAATATTTCTAAGTACAAGGTGATATTATGGATTACAAAATTATTGCACTTGACATTGACGGTACTCTGACTAACTCTCAAAAAGAGATTACACCACGCACACGATTTGCTATTATTGACGCTCAGAAAATGGGCAAAAAAGTTGTAATTGCCTCAGGCAGACATCCTATGGGTATTCAGAGCATTGCAAAGGATTTATTGCTTGACCGGTATGAGGGCTACATTATGGCTTTCAATGGCGGAAAAATTCTTGACTGCACAACAGGACAAACTATTGTAAGCAAAGATTTCCCTAGGGAATATCTTTCTGATATTCTCGGTGTGCTGAAGGAGTCAAATCTTTCTGTTCATACCTATGATGATAAAAAAATTATAACAGGCGGCACTCTCAACGATTACTCCAATGTTGAAAGAGATATTCTTAAAATGGATATGGTTGTTGTTGAAGATTTTGCGGCAAATATTCCTGAAAAAATCAATAAACTTTTACTTTCGGGCGAACCTGCCGAAATTGATAAATATAACGAAATTCTTGCAAAACGCTATGACGGTTTGCTTGATGTGTATAAGAGCGCACCGTACTTCCTCGAGATTATGCCTTTCGGTGTAACAAAGGGTTCTATGCTGCCTATGCTGCTTGAAAAACTTGATTTTACAAACGAAGAGATGATTGCTTTTGGCGACAATTACAATGATATAACTATGATTGGTTATGCAGGTCTTGGTGTTGCTATGGGCAATGCAGAGGAAGATGTAAAAAAGATTGCAAATTATGTCTGCGAGTCAAACGATGATGACGGAGTTGCAAAAACACTTGAAAAATATGTTTTGAAAAATAATATATAATTTGTAGTTGTGATATATAAAAACTCTCTGAATTTAATCGGAGAGTTTTTTGTTTTGTCGAAAAATCTGTTTGCTTTTTAAAAAACGGCACTTTGTTCACTTTTTTGTATAAATTACATAAAACAAGTATTAAATGTTTGGAAGCACAGATTTAGAATAATTCTAAATCAGAAAAAAAATCATTGATAACTACTTTATAATTATATATAGATGTTAAATTTTGGTTTTAACGGAAAATGGAGGAAAAGCTATGACAAAGGTAAAAAAACTCATTGCTTTAATGCTCGTTGTCTGCATTGCGGCAACAGTGGGAATTGTGTCGGTTTCGGCTGCTACTGTTGACGATGCTGAGTCAGTTCAGGCTAAATACGACGGTATTAAAGTGCATGTGTATTCTGAAGACGGCGCACCTAACATCTACTATTGGAACAGCCTTCCGCAGAATATCGCAACAGACTACCCGGGTCCTAAAATGACCTCTGAGGGTAACAACAGCTACGGCTACACATTTGACAATGTAACAAAAATCAATATGATGTTTGTTACAAACGGCACTCAGTCTGCTGAAACAACAAGAAACAGCGGTGAGTGGTGGTACAAAAACGGAAGATGGTCTTCTAAGTCTTGGGACGATTTTGACGATTGGAAGAGAACGGATCTTCGTGAAGATTCAATTTACTTTGTAATCACAACTCGTTTCTATGACGGTGACACAGGCAACAATGTTCATTGTTGGGACGACCAGCAGGCTAACAACCCTGATTCAGACCCGGCTTGGAGAGGTGACTTTAAGGGCCTTATCGACAAGCTTGATTACATCAAGGCTTTAGGCTTCAGTGCAATTTGGATTACTCCTGTTGTATCTAATGCGTCAGGTTATGACTACCATGGCTATCACGCATTTGATTTCTCAACTGTTGATGTTCGTTATGAGAGTGACGATGTTAAGTATCAGGACCTTATCGATGCTGCACATGAAAAAGGTATGAAGATTGTTCAGGACGTAGTTATCAATCATACAGGTAACTTTGGTGAGGCTACTCTCGCTCCTATGTTTACAAAAGAGTATAACACACTTAAGGATCTTGAATCTGTTAATTGTATGGTTCCGATTCCTGATTCGGATTTTGCAAAAACATTCCCTGACTATGACAGTCTTGCTCCGGGTTATCAGTATCAGGCAAGACTTAATATAATGAAGGATACTAAGGCTCTTGATTCAGGCTCACATGACACAGAAAATAACTATCATCATTATAAAGACCTTAGCTGGGAAAGCCCAACTGTACAGACAGGACAGATTGCCGGTGACTGCGTTGATGTAAACACAGAAAATCCAAAGGTTGCAGAGTATCTTAACACTGTTTACGGCGATTATATCAATATGGGTGTTGACGCATTCAGAATGGATACCGAAAAGCATATATCAAGACTTACTCTTAACCAGTTCTATTTCCCATCATGGCTTAAGACAGGCGGAGAGAATTTCTATGTATTCGGCGAGGTTTGTACTCGTGTAAGCGAGTTCTGGAACCATAATATCCCTGCAATTTCTGCTCCTTTCTATACTTGGGCAGAAACAGACAGCAAGTATATCAATGCTCTCGGCGATGACCAGCTTGAAAATGTAAACCTTACAAACGAACACTATGCAAGCAATTCAACTACAAGTGATCAGCCAACTTCTGATAATGTTTATCTTGATGGTCTTACATATCATACTCCTGATTACAGTAAGGGCAATGGCACAGGCGTTATTGACTTCCCAATGCATTGGAACTTCTCTACTGCTAGCAATGCATTTACCCGTGCTCTTCAAGAGGATCCGTATTATAATGATTCAACATGGAATGTAACTTATGTTGACTCTCATGACTACGGTCCGGATATGGATACTCGTTATGATGGCGGTACTCAGGCTTGGGCAGAAAACCTTTCACTTCTCTTTACATTCCGTGGAATTCCTTGCTTGTACTATGGTTCAGAGGTTGAATTCCAAAAGGGTTTAAGCATAGATGTTGGTCCAAATGCTCCTCTTTCAACTGTAGGTCGTGCATATTTCGGTGATTACCTTGAGGGTGATGTTTCAGCTACTGATTTTGGTGAATATAGCGCATCGGGAACAGTTGCCGAAACTCTTAATTCTCCGCTTGCTGTTCACCTTAAACAACTGAATATGATTCGTAGGGCAGTACCTGCTCTCCAGAAGGGTCAGTATACAAAGGACAGCAGCTATGTAACTGGTGATATGGCATTTATTCGCCGTTATACAAATTCAAGCGAAGGCGTAGACAGCCTTGCACTTGTAACTATTTCAGGCGGCGCTACATTCAAGAACATTCCTAACGGCAAGTATATTGACGCTGTTACAGGTGATGTTAAGACTGTTACAGACGGCACACTTACAGTAGGCAGTATCGGTAAAGCCAACATGAGATGCTATGTAGCTTGCGGTTCAGGCTTCACAGGCATTGACGGTAAGATTGGTACAAACGGTACATATCTTAAGTAATTAAATAATTATAATTACAACTAAGAGGATGAAGTAAAATTCATCCTCTTTTTGTATATATTTGCAGATAAATGAATATTATTGCTAAAATGTATATAAATATGACATAATCGTAATTATAAATAAGACAGTTTAAAGCATTTTGTATCTTTTCTTTTGCTTTAAAATGTGATATAATGTTTTTTGATGGTAATTATAAATTTACTAATATTTATTGTAGGAAGTGATTTTGATGGGCAGTTATTCAGATAACACACCGGCTATCCACGATTTGGCACAAAAGATGATCTCAAATTCGATGATCGATACAAGTCTTTATTCAAAGTATAATGTTAAGAGAGGTCTTCGTGACCTTGATGGTAAGGGTGTATTAACAGGCCTTACAGATATTTCCACAATTCTTCAGAATAAAGAAGTTGACGGCAAGCTTGTTCCTTGTGACGGTGAGCTGTATTATCGTGGATACAACATAAACGATATTATCGGCGGTATTCTTGAGGACGACCGTTTTGGCTTTGAAGAGGTTGTTTATCTTCTCCTTTTTGGCGAAATGCCAAATGCCGCACAGCTTAAGGATTTTAAGGAATTGCTTGTAAAATACAGAACTTTACCGCAGAACTTTGTTCGTGATGTTATTCTTAAAGCACCGAGTGAAGATATGATGAACTCTATTGCCCGCAGTGTACTTACATTGTTCTGTTATGACGATAACCCTAACGATACATCTGTTGATAATGTACTTCGTCAGTGCATTCAGCTTATTTCAGTATTTCCGATGCTTTCGGTTTACGGTTATCATGCATATAACCATTATCTTCGTGACAAGAGCCTTTATATTCACAGAGCAGAGCCTACTATGTCAACAGCTGAGGTCATTTTGTCATTGCTTCGTCCTGACAGAAAGTACACTCCACTTGAGGCTAAGGTTCTTGATATGGCGCTTATTCTCCATATGGAGCATGGCGGCGGTAACAACTCAACATTTACAACTCATGTAGTAACATCTTCAGGTACAGACACCTATTCGGCAACTGCCGCCGCTTTGGCATCTCTTAAAGGCCCTAAGCATGGTGGTGCAAATGTTAAGGTATTCTATATGTTTGAAGATATTAAAGAGCATATAAAAGACTGGAAAGATGACGAGGAGATTGCAGATTATCTCGAAAAAATCCTCGAAAAGCAGACATTCGACAGAATGGGTCTTATTTACGGTATGGGACACGCAGTTTATACAATTTCTGACCCTCGTCAGATAATTCTTAAAGGTGCTGTTCAGAAACTCGCTAAGGCAGAGGGCTATGATGAGGACTTTGAACTTTATGAGAGAGTAGAAAGACTTGCTCCGCAGGTAATCGGTAAAAAGCGTAAGATTTATAAGGGCGTTGCATCCAATGTCGATTTTTACAGCGGCTTGCTTTACAGTATGCTTGACATTCCTTGTGAGCTTTATACACCTATGTTTGCAACAGCCAGAATTGCAGGTTGGAGCGCACACAGACTTGAGGAAATCGTAAATGGCGGTAAGATTATCCGTCCTGCTTATATGAGTATTTCAACTATGAAAGACTATACTCCACTCGAAAAAAGATAAATTATAAAAATATAGCGGGTATCCTGTGTGGATATCCGCTTTTTGTATAGGCTATTGGATATTATGCTTTAGATTGCAAAGTTTAGTTAAATAAACATAAAATTTTGCACAACCCTTTTTAAAGGGTTGTGGATTTGCCCTTGAAAAGCGGCAAATTAGTAGTTACAGTAGCGTGGTTTTTTCCTTTGCTGCTATCAAAAATTTGCGATAGCTTGAAGTTTTTTGTGAGCGTAGTCCACACCCAGAACCTTAGAAAAGTTTGACTAAACTTTTTTGACTTTTGAGTAGAAATTTTTGCTTTTATTTTTCCTTGCCACTCGACTGAAACAAAGTAAAAATAAAATTGATTACCAAAACTAAAAAACTCCTGCATTGCAGGAGTTTTTAACATTTTATTTATAAGATGTTGAAAGTGTTACGGTGCCGTCTGATTTTCCGTTGTCATCAATGTGAAGAACAATGTTGTTTTTATCATCAAGTGTACTTGCTGACTGCCATAACCAATCAACCTTTGATGAACCGTCGCTTGTAGCCTCAAAAGTAACTACAACAAGCTCGCCGCCCTTTGTGTAATCGTAGCCCGTGCTTATATCAGAACCGTTGAAGTTGATCTGTCCTGCTACCTTTGCGTTAATAATACCATTTGTTGTAGCTGGTTTCTGGAGCTGAGCCGTTTTAACCTTTAATTTTGAAGAATCATATGTGATTTTTGCCTGATAATTTGTGAGAACAACTGTACTTTTAACAGAGTAGGTTACGGTTACTGTCTGACCTTTCTTTAAGTCAAGAGTTACATCTTCGTTAGATTTTTCATCGGAGTTGTTTTTGTCAGATGAATTGTTATTTGATTTGTTGCCCGAATTATTGCCTGAATTATTGTTTGAATTGTTGTTTGCAGCCTTGCTTGATGAATTATTGTTAGAGTTGCTGTTTGCTTTTGATGAATCGGAAGAGCCGCTTGATTCTGACTTTTCAGAGCTTTGAGCAGACTCGGACTTTGATTCAGAACCCGAACTTTGTGAATTGCTGCTTTCAGAAGTTACTTCGCTTTCTGATTTGTCATTGGCAACTGTTGTGTTTTTGGCATTAGCGGCAGAGGTATCGGCTACTGTTGCAGATGCTGCCGAGCTTTCATTTTTACTGCCACAACCGGTCATTACACTTGCAAAAGATGTGGAAACCGCAAGTAAAGCCACTAAAAGAGCAACAGAAAATTTCTTTGCTTTGTGGTTTGAATTATTCATAAAATCATTCCTTATCTAATGTTATTGTTTCTATTATAGCAAAATATATTATAAAAATAAAGCATAAATATTAAATAATAATTTGTAAAATTTGACATTGTAATTTAATTTTTACTATGATACAATTAATATGTGAAAACTAAATGAATTTTTAGGAGTGTTTGAAATGAAATTAGCAAAAATTATTGCAGTAGGACTTTCTGCTGTTATGCTTACAACAGGATTTTCACTTTCCGCATTTGCAGCTCAGACAAACGATTCTTCTGTATCTGCTCCGCAATTTAAGACATATGACGCTTTGTACGCTCACGCTGTTTTAAATTCAGAGGATACACAGGCTTGGCAGAGCTGGCAAAGTGAACATGACGAAGATTTTAACGAGAAAAATAGTGACAAAAAATACTTTTTCCTTCCGTCATCGGCAGACAGTGAAAAGGTAGATATTTACAATGCTTACTCATCGGCAATTACTGTCAACGGCGTTAAGATTGAGCCAAACAGCACTGCATCTGTTCCTTACAAAACAAATGAGGAATATTCGGTAAGAGCAGGCGGTAAGAATTTTAAATTAGTTTTTATGAAGTCAACCGCAGAGTCAGCCGTATATATTAATAATGATAATGCAGACGGCAACGGCACAGAGCTTATCACATACCTTAATCGTGATAAGAGTAATTCCGCAAGCGCAACAGCCGCAATTATCGATGCAGACGGCACAATTGAAACAGCCGATGTAAAGAAAATCAAGGGCAGAGGCAACTCAACATGGGGCAAGGCTAAAAAGCCTTACAACATTACTTTCAAGGATAATGTAACAATCGGTTCGATGGATAAGTGCAAGAAATTTTCTATGCTTGCAAACTATCAGGACGATTCTCTTTCAAGAAACAGATTTTTATATGACCTTTCTGATGCGGTAGATATGCCGTATGCCTCAGATTCCCGTTATGTTGATTTTTATTCTGACGGCTATTATTGGGGTTCTTACCAGATGTGCCAAAAGATTGACACAGGTAAAACTAACCTTTTAAGCAATATTGACGATAAAGGCTACCTCAACAAGGACGGCTCAATCAACGAAAACTTCCAATTTGTATGCGAGGTTGACGCAAGCGCAAACGATGACGATTACCACTTTAATTCATCAAGTGGCAATCCGATTACAATTAAAACTCCTGAGCTTGCACCGGGAGATACAGGCTACAATGAAGTTAAGAATTATGTAAAAGAAAAGTTTGACGCTTTTTATAACGCAATCAAAAGCTCAAGTGCAAATCTTGCCGATTATGCCGATGTTGATACCGTAACAAAAATTTACCTTATAAACGAGCTCGGTAAAAACTGGGATTCCGGTGTTTCAAGCCTTTACTTTACATATAAGCAGGACGAAAACGGCGATTGGAAATTCTTTGGTTCACCTGTATGGGACTACGATAACTCACTTGGCAACGCAAAGGGCGTTGAGTGGGAACTCGGCAATATAGGTGTAAATGATTACGAACAGTACAGTGGCTGGTGGTGCAAGTATAAGGGAAAAGACAAAAACAGCCGAAACACTAATAATGTTATGAACCTTATTTCAAGAAATAAGGCTGTTCTTGCGGCAGCTCCGCAGGTTTGGTTTGAGGATTTTGTGCCTGCTATGCAGACATTTATGTCAAGCGGCGTAAGCGAGGGCGAGATTTACTCATCGGATGTTTATTACAGCTATATTAAGGGCAGTGCCGAGATGAACTATAAGAGTGGCTGGCTGCTCAATACAGGCAGTTGGATTGCAAACCATAGCAAACTCAATGTAGCTACCTTTGACTATTCCACAGGCAAATATACAGTAAGCAATACTGTTACAAAGTACAGCAACGATTTTGACGGAATGTATAATTATTGTGCCGATTGGTTTACAAGTCGTGCGGCATGGCTCAGCAGTCAGATGTATGACGAGTACGAGCCGACAAATCCAAGACTTGAAAATGACCTTAACAATGACGGAATTGTAGATGTTCGTGATGCAACGGTTCTTCAGCTTTACATTGCCGACAGCGGTACACTTGACGCTGAGGGAGTGAAAATGGCTGATATAAACAAAGACGGCATTATTGATGTAAGAGATGTTACAGCTTTACAGCAGATAATTGCACAATAAAATTTAAATTTTTATACCGCTTGATTTCGGAAGATTTCAAGCGGTATTTTGATTTTTAAAAGTCATATTTCTATTATTTAATTATAAATTTACACAAAATTTATTGAAAAACTTACGGTAATGGTATATAATGTATTTGTGAAAATTTTGGGTATTATTTAGGATAGTATTTGATTTTATTATGGAGGTTATTATGAGAAAGACTAAAATCGTTTGTACCATTGGTCCGGCTTGCAACAATAAAGAAACCTTGCTTGAAATGATCAACGCAGGTATGAATGTTGCTCGTATCAATATGTCACATGGTGCGTATGACGATTTGGAAAACACTTTTAATGTTCTCAAAGAGGCTATTGCCGAAAGCGGAAAAATTGTGTCAATTCTTCTTGATACAAAAGGTCCGGAAGTAAGAGTATGCACATTTGAAAACGGCAGTATAGAACTTGATGAAGGTCAGCTTTTCAGCCTTTGCAAGAATAAAGAAGTCGGTGACGAAACAGGCGTGGCAATTTCGTTCCCTAAGCTTGTAGATCTGTTCAATGCCGACGGCAAAGCGGCAATAGGCAGAGAATTATTATTAGATGACGGTCTTATCTCAATAGTTGTTGACAGTATGACTCCTAACGAAATCATTTGCAAAGTAGTTAAGGGCGGCACACTTAAGAACAGAAAGAGTATTAATATTCCGGGCTACCATATCAATATGCCTTATGTAAGCGCTCAGGACAGAAAAGACATTGAATTTGGCCTTACTCATGGCGCAAATGTAGTTGCTGCATCGTTTGTGCGTACACACGAAGATGTTAAAACATTAAGAGATTTTATCGACAGCCTTGGATTTGAATATGTTGAAATCATCGCAAAGATTGAAAATCAGAGCGGTGTTGACGATATGGACGCCATTATAGATTGTGCTGACGGCATTATGGTTGCCAGAGGCGATATGGGCGTTGAAATTCCGTTTATTAAACTTCCTGAAATTCAGAAAACCCTTATCAGAAAGTGCGTAGCAAGAGGTAAATATGTAATTACCGCTACTCAGATGCTTGAAAGTATGACATCTTCACCTCGTCCTACAAGAGCCGAGATCAGCGATGTTGCCAATGCTGTATATGACGGTACAAGCGCAGTTATGCTTTCGGGTGAGTCTGCCGCAGGTAAGTACCCTGTTGAAAGTGTTGAGGCTCTTGACGCTATATGCTTTGAGGCAGAGCAGAACGGTGAGTTTACAGCTCTTAAAGACTATATCGAACATCACAGTATTCAGGACAGCAACCCAATCAGAGGCAGCATTTGTCGTGCGGCAAGAGATATTGCTCATCAGGTTGGCGCAAGAGCTATTATTGTTGAGAGTGCAACAGGTAAGGTTGCAAGAGCAATGGTACACTTCCGTCCGGATGTTCCGATAATTGCGGTTGTTACTTCTTCACTTGTATGTAAAAAGCTTTGCCTTAACTGGGGCATTACAGCGCTTATCGGCGAGGAGAAGAAAACTTCGGATGCGATTACAAAGCAGGCGATGGAAAAGGCTTTAAGTACGGGCTACTTTAAAAAGGGCGATATTGTAGTTGTAATTTCTTCAAACAGAACTGCACCTACTTCAAGCACAGACTCTCTTAATGTAAGGATTTTATAATATGAATAACAATAACATTATACTTATAGGAATGCCGGGTTCGGGTAAGAGTACACTTGGTGTTCTGCTTGCAAAATACAGCGGATATTCTTTTGTGGATTTAGACTTGATTATTACTAAGAAAACAGGCAAAAAACTGCAAAAGATACTTGATCAGGACGGCTATAATGCTTTCTTGAAAATTGAAAATCAAGTAGGCAAAGAGCTTGACTGCGAGAAAACAGTTGTGGCAACAGGCGGCTCAATGGTACTCAGCGCAGAAGGTATGGAACATTTGAAGAAAATCGGTACGGTTGTGTATATTAATGTGCCGATTGATGAAATCATACGCAGAGTTACAAATGTAGCGACAAGGGGAATTGCTTTTAAAGACGGCGAAACTCTTAACGATGTTTTTAAAGAGAGAACACCGCTTTATGAAAAATATGCAGATGTAACAGTTGATTTTGAGAATGCGGCAAACCTTGAAGAAACCGTTGATAAAATTATGGAAAAATTAAATTTACATAAGTAAAAGCAAAAGCACCGAAAATCGGTGCTTTTGCTTTGCAATTATGAATAAATTGCGGTTTTACGCAAAGAAATGGCAGAAAACATAAAATTCAGGTCAACCCTTTAAAAAGGGTTGCGGGTTTGGGCAGAGCCCATAAAACAGTAAAAACAACTTATTTTCAATAAAAAATAAACGGTTGGATTTATATCATAGAATAACTAAATTTTAGATTACTCAAGACTTTAGTAGAAAACAAAAATTAAGACTAATGAGCGGCAGGGATTAAGAAAGTTGCATATTAGCAGTCTTAGAGAAAAGATATTCAAAAGAACGCAAAAGTTTGTGAGTGTGGCTGATTTGCCCTTGAAAAGTGGCAAATTAGTTGTTTTAGTAGCGTGGCTTTTCCTTTGTTGCTGTCGCATTTTTTGGCTTTCGCCGTTATGTTCAAACCGCCAAACGGCAAGCCGTTTGGCTATCAAAGTTTACGATAGTAAAAAGCATTTGTGGGCGTTGCCCACACCTACAACCTTTGGAAAAGGTTGACCAAACTTTTAAATTCGGGATGGATAGTCCGTTGCTTTTTAAAGGTTTGTTACCCGACTGAAAATAAGTGAAATCGCAATAAAAAGCAAAAGCCCGACCAAAGTCGGGCGTAATACTTAATAAAAAAGAGAGAGGAAAATTTCTACGAAAATCAAGTTATTAGCTATTTAATGTAAGTTTTGTGTTTCTTTATCTTACACACATATAATAACATACAGACAATGACAAAACAAGGACAAATATTAGCTTTTCAAAAATAAAATAAAAATTTTTTATAAAAAGGCAATACCGCTCATTTGCAGTATTGCCTTAGCTGTTTATTAAAGAAATTCCATAGGGTCAAGGCGGTCTGTTTCACTTCTTCTTATCTCAAAGTGTAAGTGATCACCTGTTGAGTCGCCTGTTGAACCTGCATATGCAATAGTTTGTCCCTTGTATACTTTATCGCCCTGACTTACCGCAACTGCACTGCAATGGCCGTAAAGTGAGTAGTAACCGTTGCCATGGTCAATTATTACATAGTTGCCATAGCCCGAATCGTCATATCCTGCCCATGTTACAGTACCGCCGTCAGATGCAACTATATCCTGACCGCCAATGCCGTCATCCGATATATCTATGCCTGAGTGAAGTCTGCCCCAACGATAGCCGTAGTAGCTTACGATTTCGTGAGTATAGGGAACAGGCCACATAAATGAACCTGTTGCCTCATAAGACGGTGCATCGCTGGTGCCCTGAACTATTATCTCGTTTTTCGGCTCTTTTGTAACATTTCTTGCTGTTTCAACAGAATTTGTCTGTTCTCCGTTTATATATGTTACCTTGTAGGTTACTTCAGCCTCGCCGTTTTCGCCTTCTTGCTTGGTTTCGCTGTAGGTGTTGCTCTTTGAATCGTCATAATCGTATTGAGTATCGTAATTAAGGCTGATTGTATCGGTAACATCAGTAGTAACAGCCACATAAAGGTAATCTTTAGCAAGCTCAATAACTTCATCTGCCGTAAGTACGGTTTCATTCGGGAATTTACCGTTGATAATTTTTACTGTATTTGCAAAATCGGCGGTAGTATTTTCGTCATAACCCTCTTTAGCGTCAGATAAAATTTTATTTAACGCATTGCCGAGGGCAGATGTTTCTCCTGTAACTCCGATTTTCTTGCCATTAATGTAAAGTGCTGAAAGCTCAGCGCCAATGTTATTGCTGAGAACGGCATTTGCAACAGTTTTTTCGGCTATATCGGTTGCCTCGTCTGCTGTTGCTATACTTGAAAATTCATCTGAAGTATAGTCAACATATGAATAGTTTGAAGATTTTGCGCTTTGTGCCGTTGCTTTAGTTTCCATAGGAACAGAAACTGCGCTTGCGCCCGATGCAAAACCAATCATTATCGCTGTAAAGCAGGCAACAGATGCAAGCATAGCTTTCTTTTTTAACGCCTCGTGTACCTTTGTTTTAGAAACAGGTGCTGCGTGTGCGTATTTTCTGTCGGTTACATTTCGTGTGGTTGTAACAAGTTTTAGCGGCCTGCTGTTATCATTAAAAGCAATGCCCTGTCTTGCGGCACTGTATCGTTTGTCAAAATAGCAGATTTCTGCTCTTTTTGAACTTGTCTGCACAACAGGTCTTGCATTTGCAACAGATCTGCTCTGCTTTCTGATAACAGGCTTTGTAACTTTTCTTGTTACGGTAACCTTTCTTGTTGATTTAATTTTGAATTTCTTTGCTGCGAGTGCAGCTGCTCTCTTTATAAATCGAACAGTTTTCTGAGCGGTATTAAGCTGTTGAGGTTTGCGCCTTGTAAAAGGAAGGCTTTCGATTTCTTTGTAGCCGTCCTTGCCAATGAACTTTGTACTCAAAATAATTTCTCCTATCTCATTAACCGTTACATTTTTGTAACAAACTTAACACTATTATTATAACAAACAGTAACAAAATTGCAATAGAAGAATTAAAAACCGTAACCTTATCCAGTATTTAGCACAAATATAACAGCCGTAATTATGCAACAGACACAATAATTCTCATAATCAATTATACTTTAAGTTATCAACTGTTAAATCTTTTAACTTATCGTAATATTTATTTAATGCCTTTATAGCGCCCTCAAAGTTATGTTCCTTGTAATTTCCGCACTCTGCGGCAGTATTTCCGGGAATTTCGCCTGTATGGTTCTTGCACTTTAAAACAGTTTCTTTTATAAGTGCAAGTGCATCATCCTGCGACATATCCCTTACAAGAAAATAAAATCCTGTACGGCATCCCATAGGGCCAAAATAAATTACCCTGTCGGCAAATTCACTGTTGCGTGCATAGGTAGCAAAAAGATGCTCAATAGTATGCATAACGGGATTTGGCAAAAACGGCGGAGTATTCGGCTTTATAAATCTCATATCATATGTTGTAATGTCGCCGTCAATTCGGGATACATAAACGCCCGGTTCAAGTGTATCGTGGTTTACCTGAAAACTTGCAATTCTTTCCATTATAAAAACCTCTTTCATTATATAGTAACTTTATACAGCAGTTTTATGCGTAATCGGCAATGTTTGTAAAGCAGATATTAAGGTCTACTTCACCGTCTATGCCTTCAACCTTGCCTGCGGTTGTGTACTGCCACATTGAGAATTGGTAGTAAAATTCCGGTGTATCGCTGTATTCGCAGTACCAAATGTCATAATCTTTCAATCTTGAAAGGTCATATTTAAAGTAAAGCTCTCGACTCGGCGAGTAGATAGATGCGGTATATCCGTATGATTCAACAGTCTGACAGAACGCTCTTGCACACTCTGTTGCCTCATATGCAGATACATTATCGGTTCTTGCGTCATCATCCTTAACAATTTCCCAGTCATAGGCGACAGGGTAGTCGAGCTTTATGTCACTGAGAATTTCCTTTACATAGTTAGCCTCCTCGATAGCCTCTTCTGTGTTAATTGCCTGAGAGAAGAAGTACACGCCAACTTTTATTCCGTTGTCTTTAGCTTCGGTAATGTTTTTGATTGCGCTTTCGTCTTGATATAAAGTGCCCTCAGTACCGTAGCCTCTGCCGCCAATTCGTATCATAGCAAAGTCAATTCCCGAGTCTTTAACCTTTTTCCAATCAATAGTGCCGTTGTAATCGGAAACATCAATGCCCTCGGTTGATGCGGCTTTGCCGTTTTCATTGTAATACTTAAAGTTAGCGTCGGCAGAAAAATTATTTTTGTCAAGTGTGTTTTTTGTCACACCCTCAAGCTCTGTTATCCAAATTTCTCCGAGTGTTGAGTCATTAATTAAGATTTTTTCCCCTGTTGTTTTAACCGTTGTATCGGTAGGAGTTGGGGTATAAGAGCTTTGCTGAGTTTTACTCTCGCTGTTTCCGCCGCAACCCGACAATGCAGCAGTGCTGACGAGTAGAGTTGAAATAAGTATGTATTTGATTTTTTTCATTATAAAAACTCCTGTTTTGTATTTATTAATGACAGGATAACACAAAAATAAATTTCTGTAAATAAAATAAGTCAAAATTTATATTGAAAATATTGTGAAAATTAAGTATAATAGAACAGTATACTGCAACAATATAACTCACAACATTGAAAGGAGCGTGGATTATGAATGCTGCCAAGGTTACCGGCTATGCCAAAAAGCCTAAAAAAGAGCTTATCAAAGCTATTGATGATTGCATATCATTAAGTCAGCTTTTTGCGCTTATTCAGCATGAGAATATAACTTTGCAAATGCATTCGCAGCCCGGCGCATCTAACCTTGCTCCAAAAGTGCTTTCTGCAAGAGAGATTATAGATAAAAAAGACACCCCGCTTGAGCGGCTTAAAACTGAAATAAAAAAATCCGTTTTAAAAAATAAATAGCAGTTGTATCGGAATAATCGGTACAACTGCTATTTTTAGTTTGTAAAAATCAGAATACAACCACAAGGAGCATTTTAAAGCGTTCCTCGCCAAATACAGCGTGTGGGTGCTTGGCAGGCATAACTATTGACTTGCCCTCATTTAAAATATACTCAATGCCGTCAATTGTAATTTTACCAACGCCGTCAAGACAGGTTACAAATGCGTCGCCGCCTGATTCGTGAGTGCTGATTTCCTCACCTTTGTCAAAAGCAAACAAGGTAACGCTGACTGCGTCATTTTGAACCAGGGTTTTGCTTACAACCATTCCGTCCTGATAGGCAACCTCGTCTTTTAATGCAAGCACCTGGGATTTGCTGATATTTTTCATTTTCCCGTTTTTAAATAACATTTCCATTTAAAATGTCTCCTTTAAAACATAATTATTTTATACATTCATTATAGCATTGATACATAAAAAAACTCAATAAAGTGTTTGCCTCAAAAGCCAATGAATTTGATAAAATCACTATTTTTGCCTGCTAATATTGATATATATAATATTTTGATGTAAAATAGTAACATTATACTTAAAAAATAAAAACTAAAGAAAGAAAATTTTGAGAGGAAAATTATGATTAAACTCAGAAGATTTTTAAAGGACTACAAAAAAGAATGTATCATCGGTCCTTTGTGCAAGCTTTTTGAGGCAATACTTGAGCTTATTGTTCCGCTTGTAATGGCGGACATAATTGACAACGGTGTTGCTAATGGCGATAAAAGCTATGTATTGAGAATGGGTCTTGTAATGGTTGCACTTGCGGCAACAGGTTTGCTGAGTGCTCTTGTCTGTCAGTATTTTGCCTCAAAGGCATCGCAGGGCTTTGGCACAAAGGTGAGAAGAGCGTTGTTTTCACACATCAACTCACTTTCTCACGCAGAACTTGACAAACTCGGTACACCATCGCTTATCACAAGAATTACAAACGATGTAAACCAATCTCAGCAAATGGTTGCAATGACAATCAGATTGCTGACAAGAGCGCCGTTTATTGTTATAGGCTCAATTATTATGGCAATGACAATCAGCGTGAGAATGTCAATCATTTTCATAATTGCCGCCGTTATTATCGGACTTATACTTTATTTTGTAATGACAAAAAGTATCCCGATTTTCAGCCTTATGCAGAAAAAGCTCGATAAAATCGGACTTATTTCAAGAGAAAATCTTTCGGGCAACCGAGTTATCAGAGCCTTTTCAAAGCAGAAAAGCGAAAAGGAAAGGATTGATAATTCAACCGAAGATCTTGCGGCAACCTCAATCCGCATCAGCAGACTTTCGGCTTTGCTTAACCCTGCAACCTATGTTGTAACAGACATTGCTATTATTGCAATCATTTGGTTTGGCGGTTTGAATGTAAACGCAGGCAATATGCAGACAGGCGACATTATCGCACTTGTAAGCTATATGACGCAAATTTTGCTTGCTATGATAGTTGTGGCAAACCTTGTGCTTTTAATGACAAAGGGCAGTGCCTCAGCCGCAAGAATTAACGAAGTGCTTGAAACCGAGCCAAGCGTTAAAGAAAACACCAAGGAGCTTATTTCTGTAAGCACAGACGACAACACACCGAAAATTGCTTTTGAGAATGTTTCTTTCAGCTATGGCGGCGGTGACGATGAGCTTAGCAAAATCAGCTTTGAAATTAAGCGTGGCTCAACTGTCGGCATAATCGGCGGTACAGGTTCGGGTAAAAGTACGCTTATTAACCTTATCCCTCGCTTTTATGATGTAACACAGGGCAGTGTAGAGGTTGACGGCAGAAATGTAAAAGACTATTCTTTCAAACAGCTTAGAAAGCAAATCGGCATAGTTCCTCAGCAATCGATACTTTTTAAGGGAACTGTTCGTGACAATATGAAGTGGGAAAATCCCGACCTTACAGACGAAGAAATTATTACGGCGCTTAAAAACGCACAGGCTTATGAATTTGTTTCAAAGCTCCCTATGGGACTTGACAGCAATGTTGAGCAGGGAGGTAAGAATTTCAGCGGCGGTCAAAGACAGCGACTTTGCATTGCAAGAGCGATTGCCGCAAAGCCAAAGGTGCTTATTCTTGACGACAGCTTTTCTGCACTCGACTTTGCAACAGATGCGGCGCTCAGAAAAGCACTCAGTCAGTATACCCACGAGATGACGGTTATAATTGTTACACAGCGTTGCTCAACAATTATGAACTCGGATTTAATCCTTGTGCTTGACGACGGTATGCTTGTGGGAAAAGGCACACATAAGGAATTGCTTAAAAATTGTGAAACTTACAAGGAAATTTGCCTTTCACAGCTCAGCAAATCGGAGGTGGAAGTATGAAAAAATCTGTTGTAAGACGAGTTTTAAAATATATAAAACCATACAAGGGATTGCTTGCGCTTGCTATTTTAAGTGCGATAATCAGCGTTTCTCTTACTCTTTATATTCCTGTACTTACAGGTAATGCCATTGATAACATTATATACAAGGGCAATGTTAATTTTGAAAATGTACTTCAAATAATTATTTATATAGCTGTCGGAGTTGCAGGCGTTGCGATTTTCCAATGGACTATGACTTATTTTACAAATGTAATCTCATACAAGACGGTAAGAGATTTAAGACGAGATGTTTTCTGCAAATTCAACGATGTGCCGCTATCGTACGTTGACACACACTCGCACGGTGACCTTATCAGCCGAGTAATCAATGATGTTGATGCAGTAGGCGACGGTCTTTCGCAGATGTTTTTGCAGCTTTTTTCAGGTGTTGTTACAATTCTCGGAACGATGGTATTTATGTTTATGATTGACTTGAGAATTGCTCTTGCGGTAATTATCCTTACTCCGCTTTCGTTATTTGTGGCTGCTTTTATCGGTAAAATGACACACAACCGTTTTGCAAGACAGCAACAGCTGCAAGGTGATATTTCGTCCTATGTTGAAGAATATGTAGGCAATCAGCGCATAGTAAAGGCTTTTTCATATGAGGACAGAGCCTTTGAAAATTTCGAAAAATACAATCAGGAGCTTTATACAGTCGGCTTTAAGGCTCAGTTTGCAGGTGCGCTTGCTAACCCAAGTACAAGATTTGTAAATGCAATGGTATATGCGGCTGTCGGCATTTTCGGTGCAATCACAGCAATTTCCGGTACGCTTTCAGTCGGTCAGCTTTCGTGCTTCTTGACCTATGCAAACCAATATACAAAGCCTTTTAACGAGGTAACAGGTGTGCTTACCCAGCTGCAGACAGCCATTGCAGCGGCAGGCAGAGTGTTTGATGTGCTTGATGCCGAGGACGAGCCTGAGGATAAGCCCGAGTCAGTTAAGATTGAAAATTGCAAGGGCAATGTAAAAATTGAGAATGTAAACTTCTCTTATGTAAAGGACAAACCGCTTATTACCGACTTTTCTCTTGATGTCAAAAGCGGCAGTCACATTGCCATTGTAGGCCCGACAGGCTGCGGCAAAACTACCTTTATCAATCTTCTTATGAGATTTTACGATATTGACAGCGGCAAGATTTCTATTGACGGTGTTGATATTAAGGATATGGAGCGTGACGAACTTAGAAAGCTGTACGGAATGGTATTGCAGGACAGCTGGCTTTTCTGCGGAACTATTATGGAAAACTTAAAGTACGGCAATCCCAACGCTACCGATGAACAGGTTATTGAGGCTGCAAAGGCGGCGTATGCCCACAGCTTTATAAGGAAAATGCCTGACGGCTACGATACAATGATTTCAGAGGGCGGCGGTAACCTTTCTCAGGGTCAAAAGCAGCTGCTTTGTATTGCAAGAGCAATGCTCTCAAATCCTACTATGCTTATCCTTGATGAGGCTACTTCGTCTATTGATACACTTACCGAAATTCGTGTTCAAAAGGCATTTGCAAAGATTATGCAGGGCAGAACAAGCTTTGTTGTTGCACACAGACTTTCTACGATTAAGGAAAGCGATGTCATTCTTGTTATGCGTGACGGTAATATCATTGAACAGGGCACTCACGAAGAATTGCTTGCAAAGGGCGGTTTCTATAAGAAACTTTACGAAAGCCAATTTGCAAAGTAAAACGGTGTCACTGAGTGACACAATTATAAAAAACTATATATTATCAGGTTAAAATACTTGGAACAAATGTTTTGAATTTGTAACCTTTTTGCTTATAAAGGTTACAACAAAGCTCTTAAGAGTCGCAAAAACCCCAGATTTTATGGAGGTTTTGCGGCTCTTTTTTGTATTATAATTTCGCTTGAGAATTATAAATTAAAATAAGGTAAAAATAATTTCAAATCTGAAAAATATTACTTCGGTTTGTAAATTTTATTTCATTTTGTGCTATATTTATCTTGATTTTTAAAGGCTAATGGGGTATAATGATAGCAAACGGTGGCATAAGGTGTCATTTAGTGACTGATTGATACTCAAAAAACCGAATTTCAGCTTAAATGGAGGTGGGCAAAATGTTTTCCGGAATGTCTAATCATTCTATTGATGCTAAGGGAAGAGTTGTTTTGCCTGCTAAGTTTAGAGATGAACTTGGAGATACCTTTTATGTTGCACAGGGCTTTGGCACCCCTTGCATTCAGGTTATGTCTAAAGAGGTTTTTGAACATTTCTGCTCACAGATTATGCAGCTGCCCGCTAACAAGGCTATGATTCTCCAATATACCTTTACCGCAACCGCTGTTGAGGTATCGCCCAATTCACAGGGCAGAGTTCAGCTTCCGCAGACTTTAAGAGAGAACGCAAAGCTTGACAGCGATGCACTTGTAATCGGTCTTAATAACCGTATTGAAATTTGGAGCAAGTCAGTATTTGAGGATTATGTAAATTCACAGAAAGATCAGCTTGCCGACGCAGTTGGCAGCCTTTCATTCGGATAAGGAGCAAGCTATGGAATTTAATCATATTCCCGTCCTGCTCAATGAAACCATCGAAGGGCTTAATATTAAAGAAAACGGCATTTACGCTGATGGTACCGCAGGCGGTGGAGGTCACAGCAGTGAAATTTTAAAGCACCTTACAACGGGTAAATTAATTTCTATTGATCGTGATCCGGACGCAATACAAACGCTTACAAAGCGATTTTGTAAAAATGAGAATTCAATAATCATAAAGGGCAACTTTGCAGACATTGCCGAGCTTTTAAGGCAAAGAGGCGTAGGCAGACTTGACGGAGTTATGCTCGACATCGGTGTTTCTTCTCATCAGCTTGACACAGCAGAGCGTGGCTTTTCGTTTCACGAGGACGCTCCTCTTGATATGAGAATGAGTCAGAGCGGCACAACAGCCGCCGACCTTGTAAACACACTTCCTTTTGAAGAATTGCGCAGAATTATTTACACCTATGGTGAAGAAAAATTTGCCGATTCAATAGCAAAAGGCATTGTAAAGGCAAGGGAAGAGCAGAGAATTGAAACAACTTTACAGCTTGCAGAAATTATTAAGCAGAATGTTCCACAGAAAGTAAGGCGAGAGGGACATCCTGCAAGAAAAACATTTCAGGCTATAAGGATTGCGGTAAATGATGAACTCGGTGCACTTAACAAGGGACTTGACGGAGCTTTTGAAATGCTCGGTTCGGGCGGAAGGCTGGCAGTTATTACTTTCCACTCCCTTGAGGACAGAATAGTCAAGCAAAAAATGGCGTCTTGGTGTAAGGGCTGTACCTGTCCAAAGGACTTTCCGGTGTGTGTTTGTGGAAATAAACCAAAGGCAAAGCTCATAACGAGAAAGCCTGTTTGTGCAAATGGGACAGAATTGGAATTAAATCCCAGAGCAAGAAGTGCAAAGTTGAGAATATGTGAAAAAATATAGTTTTTTTCTTTTGCAGCTATGGACAAATGCGCTAAATTGTAGTAAAATATAACAAAGCTGTAAATATGGTTACAAACGCTATCGGTTGTAGCGCTATGCACCATAATTACTATATATACGCATAATATAAAGGTTTAAAGGCGATTTTTCGTACTTTAAATACATATAATTCTTTTAAATTATTAAAATCGTGAAATATTTTGCTCATTGCAAGTAATGAGTATATTGTGTGTTTTATTAAATGATATCGGAAAGGCACAGGGTGCAGAATATGGCATATGAAAACAGAAACGCAGCGTATGATTTGAATCTTTTTGACGAAGCTTCAGCCGCTCCTTTGCCACAGCATGACGAAGAAGTAGAAAAGGTTAAAGCGCCTAAGAAAAAGACCGGCAAAAAGGTTATTTCCTTACCGGAAGAGGAAATACATAAAATCAGAAAACGCAGACATAACCCACTTAAGGTTGCGCTTGGCTCAATCGGCGGTGCAGCTGTTGCAATGATTATTGCAACAATTATTGTGGGACAGGTAAGAATCACAGAGTTAAATCAGCAGATTATTACCGCAAAGGAAACACTTTCAAATTCTCAGAGTGTTTACACACAAACAGAAATGAGCTTGCAGGGAAAGCTTAGCTCATCAGACATTGAAAAATATGCCGAAAATCAGCTTGGTTTGACCAAAGCATCAAATTCTCAGCAGGAATTTGTTTCACTATCAGGCGGAGATAAAGCAGAGGTTACTTCTCCGGAGAGTGAAAACCTCTTTACTCAGTTTATCAGCTCAATAGCAAATCTTTGGTCATAACATAACGGTAAACTTAATACAAATGTTATGGAGGAATAAGAGTTAAGACTGTGTCTTGGCTCTTTTTTCGGTATAGAACAGTTATTGTAAAATATTTACATTTTTATAAGGATATTGCGGTTGAAAGGAGAAATTTTGTTGGAGAAAAACGATTTTACTAAAAAAGAGAAGAAAAAGAAGGCCGCAAAAGGTCCTAACCAGCGACTAAGACACAGAACAGCGGTGCTTATTGTGCTTATCCTTGTTATAGGTTTTGGCGCAATTGTTGCAAGACTCGGCTATCTTACCACTATTCAAAGCGGTGAGCTTCAGCAGGCGGCGGTTGAGCAGCAGCTTATGGACAGAAAGCTCCCCGCTAAGCGTGGTACTATTTATGATTCAAACGGCAAGGTGCTTGCAGAGAGCGCCTCGGTATGGCAGGTAGTTATGTCGCCTGCAAATATAGATACAGATGAGCAGAGGAATGCCATTGCATCGGGACTTTCCGAAATTCTCGGTCTTGACAAAGCTGATTTGCTCGAAAAGACAAAGCAGAACAACTACTATGTAGTTGTAAAGCGTAAGATTGAATCAGACGCAAGAACAAAAATTCTTGAACTTATTGATACTCTTAAAGAAAAATACGGTTGCAGTGACTATGCGGTTCAGCTGCAGGACGATTACAAAAGATATTACCCGAATAATGACCTTGCGTCTAATGTTATCGGCTTTACAGGCAGTGACGAGCAGGGACTTGAGGGCATTGAGTATGAATACGATACCTATTTAAAAGGTACGGCAGGAAGAATTGTAACCGCCAAAAACTCAGTCGGTACAGAAATGCCTTTCCAATATGAGCAGAATGTTGAGGCTAAGGACGGCAACAACCTTAACCTTACTATTGACTCAACAATTCAGTCTATCTGCGAAAAATATATGGCACAGGGCATTATTGACAACGATGTTCTCAACAAGGGTGTTTGTATTCTTATGGATGTAAACACAGGTGCTATTCTCGCTATGGTAACAGCTAACGGCTATGACCTTAACAATCCTTACGAGCTTTCTGATAAGGATAAGCAGGAAATTGCCGCCCTCCCCGAAAATGAGCAGGATGCAGCAGAAAGTGCGGCGCTCTCGGCAATGTGGCGTAACAAGGCGGTTGCCGATACTTACGAACCGGGTTCGGTATTTAAAATGTGCACTGCATCAATGGTTCTTGAGGAAGGTCTTGTTGACCCCAACACAAGTACATTCTATTGTGCAGGTTCAATGACTATTGCAGATGCCGGCGCTATTCATTGTCATAACCTTGCAGGTCACGGAACACAGAGCTTTACCGAGGCAGTAGTAAACTCTTGTAACCCTGCGTTTATGCAGATGGGACAGCTGCTCGGAATAAACAAATACACTCAGTATTATAAGGCTTTCGGCTTTGCCGACAAAACAGGCATTGACCTTCCGGGTGAGGCTGATGACCAGTTCTTTACAGATATGGACGAAGTTGACCTTGCGGTAGGTTCGTTTGGTCAGAACTTTAAAATTACACCTATTCAGATGATTACAGCTTGTGCGGCGGTTGCAAACGGCGGATATGTTCTTCAGCCGTATGTAGTTTCAAAAATTACCGATTCTGACGGCAATGTAGTTAAGAATGTGGAAAAAACAGTTAAGCGTCAGGCTATTTCAAAAGAAACATCTGATAAAATGAATGAGATTCTTGAGTACAATACATCAACCTCAGGCTCAACTTCAGGCTATGTTCCCGGCTATCGTGTAGCAGGTAAAACAGGTACTTCTGAGAAAAAGGGCGTTAAGATTATAAGTAATTACAGTGAGGACTATATCGCATCTTTCTGCGGTTATGCTCCTGCCGATGATCCGCAGGTAGCAATGCTTGTATTCTTTGATACACCAAACGGCGGCTCCTACTACGGTTCTCAGGTTGCATCTCCTGTATTTATCAATATTATGACAGAGGTTCTTCCTTATCTTGACATTAAAACAAGCTACTCGGATGACGAGCTTGAGTATATTGATACAGTAGCCGGTTCTTATGTTGGACTTTCAGTATCCGAGGCTACAACAAATGCAGAAAATGACGGCTTTACAGTTACTGTAAAGGGCGAGGGCAATAATGTTATTTCTCAGATCCCTGCTCCGTCATCACAGATACCTAACGGCGGCAACATTGTGCTTTACACAGATGAGGCAAGTACAGCCGAAAAAGTAACAGTACCGAAACTTGTGGGATATTCGGTTTCTGAGGTAAATGCCGTTGCAAGCTCATACGGACTTAATGTAAGCCTTGTGGGTGCGGCATCGGGCAGTGTAGTAAGTACATCACAGGATATAGCAGAGGGCACTATGGTAAGCGAAGGCTCACTTATTACCGTAACCTTCAGTTCGTCGGTGAGTGTGAACGATTAAAATTTGCGGTTCAGAGGGGACTGCAATGTTAAATAAACCATTGGGCAGGGCTTTGATTATTCAAGCCCTTTGCCCGTATGAAAGGAACGATAATTAATGGTATATGGAATTTGGACTTTTGCAGCGGCTATCGTTGCGTTTATAATTTCAGCAGTTGCGGGTGCTTTTTTGATTCCAATGCTGCGCAAACTTCACTTTGGTCAGACAATTCTTGAGGACGGTCCTAAGTGGCATAAGAAAAAGCAGGGCACTCCTATTATGGGCGGCTTTATGTTTATTATTGCAATAACAGTTGTTACAATAATCAGCACAATTATTTATCTTTGCATTGGAAAAAATTTCATAAACCTTTATTTTGCGGATATCAATAAGGAAACTGTAATGATTTTTGCAGGTCTTTTCCTTGCTCTTGCAAACGGAGCTATCGGATTTATTGATGACTACACAAAGGTAGTAAAAAAGCGCAACTTAGGTCTTACAGCAAAGCAAAAGCTGGTTTTACAGTTTGCGGCGGCTATCGCTTACATTATTATTCTTGCTGTTGCGGGCTGCGGTACAGAAACTACAATTCCGTTTGTAGGCAGAGTTGACCTCGGATTTTTCTATTACATTATTTCCGCTATCGTTATTGTGGGTATTGTAAATGCGGTTAATCTTACAGACGGTGTTGACGGTCTTGACGGTTCAATAACATTTTTTGTATGCATCAGCTTTATGGTAATTGCTTGTATGATGAGCGCACTCGGCGTTACCGCATGGTGTGCCGCATCGGCAGGCGCTTGCCTCGGTTTCCTTGTATGGAACTTCCACCCTGCAAAGGTATTTATGGGCGACACAGGCTCGCTTTTCCTCGGCGGTCTTGTGTGTGCAATAGCTTTCGCTGTTGATATGCCTATTCTTCTTCTTCCTATCGGCATTGTTTACCTTTGCGAGATGTTCTCGGTTATTTTGCAGGTAAGCTATTTTAAGGCTACACACGGTAAAAGATTATTTAAGATGAGTCCTATCCACCATCATTTTGAGATGTGCGGTTGGAGCGAAGTAAAAATAGTAAGCGTATTCAGCATTGTAACAGCAATTTTCGGTGCGATTTCCGCATTTATTGCTTACTTTGGTGTGGTTGCGTAATTTATTTTTTCAGACTGACGGGAGGTTTTGCGAATGGCTCCGTATCTGAATATGATACTCAAGGCTGACATAAACAGAATATATGACGAAAAGTACCTTGAAGCCGAACAGGCGAAAAAAGAAAGTTTTTTTGCCCGTCCTAAAAAGAGCGAAAACGGCAGTACAGGCAGAAAGCGCAGAAAAAAGCCGGGTTGGATTACAACAGGTATGGGCATAGATTTGCCGTTCTGCATTATTATTCTTGTTCTTCTTACAATAGGATTGATAATGATGTTTTCGGCAAGCTATCCTGTTGCATATTATAATAACGGCAACAGCTATTATTTTCTCATAAGACAGCTTATCTTTGCCGCTATCGGTGTAGCGCTTATGTTCGGTATATCGTTTTTTAACTATAATAAGCTGCATAGATTTGTCCCTTTGATTATGGGTATTTCGTACTTCGCACTCATCATCGTTCTTATCGTTCCTTCGGGTGAGGCAGGCGTACACCGTTGGATTCCGTTAGGTATATTTAATATTCAGCCTTCCGAGATTGCAAAGTTTTCAACAATTCTTTTCTTTGCGCATTGGTGCAGTAAGCATTACGATAAAATGCAGTTGCCGAAATTCAGCATACTCCCCGGTATTATAGTATTCGGTACGACTGCAATGTTACTTATCCTTGAGCCTCACTACTCGGGTATCGTTATTATTGCAATGCTTACCATCCTTATGCTTTACATTGGCGGTATGAAAACAAGATACCTTGCAATAGGCGGTATTATTCTTGGCGCAGTGGTAGTTGTGCTTGCTATGACAGGCGGACTTACATATGCTATGAGCCGTATGGACGGTTGGGGACAGTCGCTTGAATACACAACCGAAGATATGTGGCAGAAAACATGGCAGACAAGAAACTCACTTTACGCAATCGGTTCCGGCGGACTTTGGGGTCTCGGACTCGGTCAGTCAAGGCAGAAATTCCTTTATTTGCCTGAACCGCAGAACGACTTTATTTTTGCTATTGTAGTTGAGGAACTCGGACTTGTGGGTGCAGTCCTCATACTTCTTATATTTGCACTTCTTGTATGGAGAGGAATTACACTTTCACTTCGTTCAAAAGATAATTTCGGAAAACTTTTGGGTATAGGTCTTACTTCACAGATCGGTTTGCAGGTAATACTTAATATTCTTGTAATTACCGACTGGCTGCCTAATACAGGTATCAGCTTGCCGTTCTTCAGTTACGGCGGCAGTTCGCTTATTATGCTGCTTGCGCAGATGGGACTTGTGCTTTCGGTTTCAAGAACGGCAAACATCGAAAAGCAGTAAGTGTTTGGAGGTATATAAATGAGAGTTTTACTTGCAGGAGGAGGCACGGCAGGACATATAAACCCTGCTCTTGCCATCGCAGGATTTATAAAGCAGAAGAAACCCGATACGGAAATTCTTTTTGTGGGCAACAAGGGCGGTATGGAAGAAACCCTTGTTCCGCAGGCAGGATATAATATGAAATTCATTGTTATCAGCGGTTTTAACCGTAAGCTTTCACCGAAAGGCTTGGTTGACAATGTAAAAACTGTAAAAAGAACAATCACTTCTTCTATTGACGCAAAGAAAATTATAAAAGAATTTAAACCTGATATTTGCATCGGTACAGGCGGATATGTTTCAGGCCCTGTTATAAGAGCGGCTGCAAAGCTCGGTGTTAAAACCGTTATTCACGAGCAGAACGCTTATCCGGGAATTACAAACAAAATGCTCGCAAAAGAAGTTGACAAGGTAATGCTTGCAGTGCCCGACGCTAAAAAGCATTTTGATAAAAAGGCAGATTTTGCCGTTACGGGTAACCCTGTAAGAGGTAAAATCCTTACTGCAAACAGGGAAGAGGCAAGAGCAAAGCTCGGTGTTGATGAAAGACCGGTAGTGCTTTCGTTCGGCGGAAGTCTTGGTGCAAGAAAAATCAACGAGGGAGTAGCCGACTTGATTGCAAGGAGCGGAATTGACGGAAGATACCAGCATATTCACGCTTACGGCAAGTTTGGCAAATGGTTTCCGGACCTTTTGAAAGGAAAAGGCTGCGACCTTGAAAAAGCCGATAACCTCGACATAAGAGAGTTTATTAACGATATGGATGTTTGTATGGCGGCTGCGGATTTGGTAATCTGCCGTGCAGGTGCTATTACACTCAGCGAAATTCAGGCGCTTGGCAAACCTGCAATTCTTATTCCGTCACCGAATGTTGCGGAAAATCATCAGTATCACAACGCTATGGCACTTGTAAATGCAGGCGCTGCCGATATTATTGAAGAAAAGGATCTTACAGGCAGATTGCTTATGCAAAAGGCAGACAATATGCTTGCTAATCCCGAAAGACTTGCAGAATATGCAAAAAATGCAAGAAAAACAGCTATTACAGACGCTAACGAGAGAATTTACTCGGTTATAAAAGGTGTACTTGGACTTGTGTAACACATCAAGCCTTTAATACATAGAATGTAAAGGTATTTTATGTAGGAGGGTGTTAGTGTGTCACGACTTCTTGTTAAGGGACGGGAAAAGCTCAGCGGTGAAGTTAATGTTCAGGGCGCTAAAAACAGCGCCTTACCCATTATTGCGGCCTCGGTTCTGACAAAGGGCGAAAATGTGCTTTTTAATTGTCCTGCTCTCTCGGATATAGAGGCATCATCTCAGATATTACGGTATCTTGGCTGTAATGTAAAGCGCTTTCACACAACAATGCTCATTACGGCTGACGGATTGTGCAGAAATGATATTCCCGATGTTCTGATGAGGAAAACAAGAAGTTCAATAATTTTTTTGGGCGCTGTTCTCGCAAGAACAGGTGCGGTCAAATTGTCACTTCCGGGTGGATGTGAGCTTGGCCCTCGCCCTATTGATATGCACCTTAACGCACTACGACAAATGGGTGCGGAAATTGTTGAAAAGCATGGAGTTATAGATTGCACTGCGCCAAAGGGGCTTAAAGGCACAAAAATTGCTCTTTCCTTTCCGAGTGTGGGTGCCACAGAAGATATTATGATAGCCGCAAGTACAGCCTGCGGCACTACTACAATAATAAATGCCGCTTGCGAACCTGAAATTTGCGACCTTGCAGATTATTTAAACAGCTGCGGAGCGAAAATCAGCGGTGCAGGCGAGGGCGTTGTGGTAATTGACGGAGTTTCGGAATTAACCGCAGCTCAGCATACTATGATTCCCGACCGAATAGTTGCGGCAACGCTTTTGTCGGCTGCTGCGGTTACTCAGTCTAAAATTACACTGAAAGGCATTGTGCAGAGCCACCTCGGAGCGGTTATACCCGTTTTGGAGGAGGCAGGGTGCAGACTGCGCTCAGTCGGAGGAAATCTTACAATTTCCGCTCCGCAAAGCCTTTCAGCATTTAGAACAATACGAACAATGCCGTATCCGGGATTTCCCACCGATGCTCAAGCTCCGCTTATGGCGGTTGCAAGCGTAGCGGACGGAACTACGGTATTTGTAGAAAATATTTTTGAAAACCGTTACCGACACACAAGCGAGCTTTCACGAATGGGAGCAAAAATAAAAACCGAGGGAAAGGTCGCAGTTGTGGAGGGTGTGCGGTCATTATACGGAGCTAAGGTAGAAGCTCCCGATTTGCGTGGAGGAGCGGCACTGGTAATTGCCGCACTTTCGGCAGATGGGGTTACAGATATAGGTAACTCGGAATATTTGGAAAGAGGATATGAAAATATAGAGCTTATGCTCGGTTCGCTGGGAGCGAGTATATCAAAGCTTTAGGATGGGTATATTTGTAAGGAGGATATTATGGCAGAAGATAAAAGGAAAGAGCTTTCGGCTGAGGAACGAAGAAAAATTCAAAAGCAGAGAAAGCAGGCTGCCAAAGAGGCACAAAAGTACCATAAAAGCAAGGAAAAGGCAGCAAAATCCTCCTCAGGACAGAAAAAAAAGAGCAGTACGAATAAGCAGAATGATGCTAAAAATCGTGATGAAATCAAAAAGCCGAACACTGCTCCGTCAAAGAAAAAAACAAGTGCACAAAAATCTAAGGGTACAAAAAGCGAAAAAAAGCCTGAGAAAAAATCTCATAGCCAAATTGAGCAAAAACTAAATGAGCAGATGAAAAAGCAGAGAGATGACCTCAGCAAAGAAGAAAGATATATCAGAAAAAGCGAAAAGAAAATCAAAAATCTAAAGCCAAAGGCCTATGATGACGGTTTTTATATAGATGAGTTCGGTGAGCGCCAAAAGCAGCAAAAGGTGGCTCAGAATATAAGAGAGCAGGAGAACGAAAAGGTTAAGCGCCTCAAAAAGCCGATGACTTCATCTCAGATAAAAAAGCGCAGAATTATGGCGTCGGTTATCACTTGCGGCGTGGTTCTCGTTATAGGCATTATTTTGTCTTTAACCGTTCTTTTTAAAACAGAAAAAATTGAGATTGAGGGCGACAGCTTTTACAGCGAGGAGCAGATTCTTTCATTCGCAAATGTTGCTTTGCAGAGTAATATTTTTGTGGGGAAAATGACGGCAACTCCAGATAAGATTGCAGAAAAACTGCCGTATGTTGAGTCTGCAAAGGTTGACTTTGTTATTCCTGACACAATTAAAATTACAATACAGGATGCTGTACCGTCATATGTAATTGTAAATGACGGCAAGTTCTTGCTTATAAGCTCAAAGGGCAGAATACTTGATGTTATGACTGACAATTCATCAAATTATCCTGTACTTTCAAGCAGTGCACTTCAAACAACAACTATCGGCGACTATGTATCATACAACGATGAAAATGTGCCTGTTATACTCGAAGAAATTTCCGACTCGTTGAGCAAGCATGAGTTTAAAGGAATAACGGGTATTGATGTTACAAATACAGCGAATATAAAGCTTGTTTATGACAACAGAATAGCTGTTATTATCGGTTTGCCGGAAGATATTGATTACAAAATCAGAACGGCAATGGCGATAATAACCGAAAAGCTTGACCCTAATAAAACGGGCGCAATTTACGGTACACTTGATGTTTCGTCTTGCAGTACAAACAAGACCTCAAGATTTAATCCGAACGAAACTATTGCGGTTACAACCGCTCCGACAGGCACTGTAAACCCAACTCAGGGTACAGCTGAAGCCTCTGAACCCGCAACAACGCAGGGAGCAACGCTTGCAACGAACAGTAATGGCGAGTATATCGGCGTATTCCCCGACACAGGTCTTGATATTGGCAACGGAATACTTGCTTTTGATACAAACGGCGATGGTATTGCCGATTGCTTTGATACCGATGGTGACGGATATGCAGATGTATTCGGCTCGCTGAACAGCTCGTCAGATTCGGGAAGTACCGATAATTCCGATAACGGTTCAAACAGCTATTCTGACGGCAGTGACGGATACAACAGCGACGAACCGTCAGAAGATTATTCGACGCAGTACGATGACCCGAATAATTCGTATTTATAATTTTATATGTAAAAATTTGATATATTAAATCCGTTTAAGCGGTGCTTTTAGGTGAAAAATATATTTGTATAAACAAATAGACAGAAAATGGAATTTGGTAATTAAAAAAACACGCAAAAGCATTGATATTTTTACAAAAGTGTGTTAATATATGAATTATAATCGCCTTAAATGTGATATTATGATTTATAGACGGAATTAAGATAGACAACAAGGAGGATGTTTAAATGGCTTTTGAACTTGAATTGGAAAATGAGTATATGCCTAAAATTAAAGTAATCGGTGTTGGCGGCGGCGGCGGTAACGCTGTAAACCGCATGGTTGATATGGGAGTTAAGAATGTTGAATTTATCGCTGTAAATACAGATGAGCACGTTCTCAGACTTTCAAAGGCTTCACAGAAGATACAGATCGGTGAGAAACTTACAAAGGGTAAGGGTGCCGGTTCTAAGCCTGACATTGGTAAGAGCGCAGCTGAAGAAAGCAATGACGAAATTGCAGCTCTCCTTAAGGATACAGATATGGTATTTGTTACTGCCGGTATGGGCGGCGGCACAGGTACAGGTGCAGCTCCTGTTGTAGCTAAGATTGCCAAGGATATGGGTATTCTTACAGTAGGCGTTGTTACAAAGCCGTTCGCTTTTGAGGGCAAGAGAAGAATGACACAGGCTGAGCAGGGCATTGCAGAGCTTTCTGCTTGCGTTGATTCACTTATCATTGTTCCAAACGAGAGATTAAAGTATGTTTCAGAAACAAGCATCACACTTCAGAACGCATTTGCTATTGCAGATGATGTTTTAAGACAGGGTGTTCAGAGTATTTCTGACCTTATTCTCCTTCCGGGTCTTGTAAACCTTGACTTTGCCGATGTTACTTCTGTAATGAAGGATGCCGGTTATGCTCATATGGGTATGGGCAGTGCAACAGGCAAAGATAAGGCTACTGTTGCTGCTGATATGGCTATTTCAAGCCCACTTCTCGAAACTTCAATTGACGGCGCTAAGGGTCTTATCATTAATATTACAGCTTCTGCAGATGTAAGCCTTGATGATATTGACGCTGCATCCACAATGATTAAAGATAAGGTATCTGAAGACGCTAACATCATTTGGGGTGCTGTTATTGACGATAAGATGGAAGATGCTATCAGCGTAACTGTTATTGCTACAGGTTTTAATGCCGACAGTCAGGTTGCTAAGAAAAAAGTTGAGGAAAGTTTCCTTACAGAGGAGAAAAAACCAACTTCCGCACCTGCTGAAAAGTCAAAGAAAGATGTTACAGACGATGATGACGATACTTTCTATGACATTATGTCAATCTTCAATAAATAATTATACTTAAAATTTAAGGAGCTGTAAAAAAACAGCTCCGATTTTTTAAAATTGTTTATGCAGAAACTGCATAGCATAATGCAAAAACATTACAATTCGCATTATGCGGAGTGTTGTATTTATTGGGGGAATTGTTTATAATAAAAACATAATAAAATATTCTTGCAGGTTGGTGACGATTGACCTGTTGTATGTACTGATTAGTAATAGTAGAAAATTTAATTTTATTAATTATGGCAATTTATCGCTGTAATTATTATCTTAGTATTAATATTTAGGAGATAATTATGCAGTTATTTAAGAATTTTTGTGACTATACACTTGATAAAAACGGTGTGCTTGAAAAATTTGAATTAAAGTATCCCGAAAATTACAATTTCGGTTATGATGTTGTAGATGAAATGGCAAAGTGCGCACCAAACGATATTGCTGTTCAGTGGACAAATGTTCATAATGAAAGAAAGACATTTACTTTTTCTGATATTGCAACTTTGAGCAATAAAGCGGCTAACGCATTAAGAAATAACGGAGTAAAAAAAGGTGATAAGGTACTGGTGATTTTAAAGAGAAATTACGAGTATTGGTACATTGTGCCTGCTTTGCATAAACTCGGTGCGGTTGTTATTCCTGCAACAAATATGCTTACCCTTGATGATATTACCTACCGTATTGAAACTGCTGATATTAAATTCGCAGTTTCAACTCCTGATGATGTTACAGCCGAAACTTTGGTGCAGGCAAAGACAGTAAAATCTCAACTTGAAAAAGTATTTGTGGTTCGCAGAGATGTTGAGGGAAGCATTAACCTTACAAAGGAAATTGAAAATGCTGACGAAAACCTTGAAAGAGTACAGACGAAAGCAAAAGAGCCGATGCTGATTTATTTTACATCAGGCACAACGGGTTATCCCAAAGCGGTAATGCACAATCATACCTATACTTTAGCGCATATTGTGACCGCAAAATTTTGGCAGAATGTCAAGGAAAACGGGCTTCACCTTACGGTAGCGGAAACAGGCTGGGGTAAAGCATCATGGGGTAAAATTTACGGTCAGTGGCTCTGTGGCTGCGGAGTTATGGTGTATGACTTTGATATTTTTTCACCTGATAAACTATTAAAGGTGATTGAAGATTTTAAGGTAACTTCTTTTTGTGCACCTCCTACGGTTTACAGATATTTTATCAAAAAAGATATGAAGAAATTCGATTTGTCACACCTTGAGCACATTACAACAGCAGGTGAGGCGCTTAATCCGGAAGTGTTTGAGCAGGTACATAAGCAAACAGGATTGCAGATTATGGAGGGATTCGGACAGACCGAATCTGTATTAATGCTCGGTAATTTGGTCGGAAGTACGGCTAAAATCGGTTCACTCGGCAAGCCTACACCCCTTTATAATATTATGATTGCCGACAACGAGGGTAACAGACTGCCTGCAAATGAAGTCGGAGAAATCGTTGTAATTCCGTCAGAAAATCAACACGGCATATTTATGGGTTATTGCGGAAATGAAGATTTGTACGCAAATGTGTGGAAATACGGCATATATCATACAGGTGATACCGCTTATATGGATGATGACGGCTATTATTGGTATGTGGGCAGAATTGACGACCTTATTAAAACAAGAGGTTACAGAGTAGGCCCGTTTGAAATAGAGAATGTGCTTATGGAGCATCCTGCCGTTATGGAATGTGCGGTAACGGGCGTTCCCGATAAAGCAAGAGGTCAGGCGATTAAGGCGACAATCCACCTTGCCAAAGGATTTGATAAAAGCAAAGAGCTTATGCAGGATATAAAGCACTTTGTAAATTCAAAGGTTGCATCATATAAGCATATTCAGCATATTGAATTTATTGACGAAATGCCAAAGACTATCAGCGGTAAAATTAAGAGAACAGATATTAGAGATATTGACAGAACAAAAATCATTTGATGATTGTGATACGTAATTTCTATAAGCAAAAAAAGCCTTGCTTTCAATCTGAGAAAGCAAGGCTTTGTCTGTGAAACTGTTAAGTTGTGGTTTAGAAAAATACTTTGCAATATATTCTGATAAACTATAATTCTCCCAACTTTTTAATTAATAGCCTAAAAACTAAGCATAACACAACGAAAAATGCCGTTCTAAAATCAGAACGGCATTGGTTTTCGACTTGTCTGTATTAGTTTGCTCTGGTAACCTTACCTGAACGTAAGCAACGGGTGCAAGCATATACACGCTTTGGAGAGCCATCAACAATAGCCTTTACACGCTGTACATTAGGCTTCCAAGTTCTGTTGGAACGTCTGTGTGAGTGAGATACCTTGATGCCGAACTTTACATCCTTACCGCAGAAATCACATTTTGCCATGCGTCTGCACCTCCTTAAAAATCATTTTTCACATCTAACTTTGTTATAATAACAGAAAACGAACAAAAATGCAAGTGTTTTTTTAAAATTTCTTTTCTTGTTTTTTTATTTGCTTTATTATATAATAGTAATTATATATAGCTTAGGCGTGATTTTTATCTTTATGATAGATAAATTTCGCTCTGAAATATCGCTTAAATGGCTGCTTTTTTGTTTTTGCTTGTTTTGTGGAAAATTAATGTCTTTAAAAACAAAAATCAATTGCTAAATAAAATTTTGGAGGATAATTATGTTACGACAGATTTTTTCAGGCTCGTTTAATTTTTACGATGTTGTAGCCTATCTGGTAGCAGTTTTACTTATTATATTTTTAATTTTGCCTTTTCACGAGTGGGCGCACGCTTTTGTTGCGTATTTACTCGGCGACAAAGAGGCAAAAAGTCGTGGCAGATTAACGCTCAATCCTATAAGCCATATTGACATAGTAGGTGCGCTTGCTATGATATTTGTCGGCTTTGGTTGGGCAAAGCCTGTACCTATCAATCCGAATAATTTTAAAAAGCCAAAGCTGGGTATGGCGCTTTGCGCTCTTGCAGGCCCTGTGGCAAATCTTCTTGCGGCATATGTAGGTTTGGTTATTTATTATATTTTAGCTCTTGCGTTTCCGTCATTCTTTTATTTGAATGACATAGGACTTATGATAAGAAGTTTTTTTGTTTTTTATGCATCTTGTAATGTCAGTCTTGCGGTATTTAACTTTATTCCGATTCCACCGCTTGACGGTTCAAAGATTTTATTTGCATTCTTGCCTTATAAGGCAATTGCATTTATGACAAAGTATGAAACTATTTTCTCTTTGGCACTTATCTTTTTAATCTTTACGGGCGGTCTTAGTACGGTGCTTGGTTTTGCCACAAACGAAATTTTGAATTTCTTAAGCAATATGGCATTGAGCCCTGTCAGATTTTTTGCAGAATTATTTTAAGAGGTAGAGCTATGGATTCACAGCCGTTGCAATACAGGTTGGAGGCATTTGAAGGTCCGCTTGATTTATTGCTTACCCTGATTTCAAAAAACAAAATAGATATTTACGATATACCGATAGCCGAGCTTATTGAACAGTACCTTGAGCAAATTAAGGTTATGCAGGAAAATCAGCTTGACATTGAGTCGGAATTTCTAACAATGGCGTCAAGACTTGTTTATATAAAGTCAGTAATGTTGCTCCCTAAGTATGAAGAAGAAGTTGAAGAACTTAAGAAAGAACTCACGGGACAGCTTATTGAATATGCAATCTGCCGTCAGATAGCCAAGAAATTCAGCGAGATTTACGATTACGACAGCTTTTACAGAGAGGCGTCGCCTGTTGAATATGATCTCACATATAACCGTATTCATCCGAGCGAGGATATAGCAAAGGCATATGTAAGTGCTGTCGGAAGAGGAAAGCGTAAACTTCCGCCGCCGGAATCGGCATTCAGCGTAATTGTGGCACGAAAGTTTGTGTCTGTAAGCAGCCGAATTATTCATGTAATGCGTAAGCTGTGGAAAGGCAGAAGAATAGAGTATCAAGAACTTTTTGACGCCTGCGAAGAAAAGAGCGAACTTGTAGCGACTTTTCTTGCTACACTGGAACTTGTAAAAGGCAAGCGTGTTAGAGTTGACGGTGACGGCGACCACGCAATCGTTTATATGATAGATAACAAGGAGAACAAAAATGTATGATAAAAAAGCGGCAGTCGAGGCAATACTGTTTGCAAACGGTTCGCCGGCAGAGCCTGAAAAAATAGCACAGGCAATAGAAATGAAACCATCACAGGCAGAAAAATTGATTTTAGAGCTTATGGATGATTACGAAAAGCAGGAGAGGGGCATAAGAATAATTAAGCTGAATAAATCCTATCAGATGGTATCGGCTAAAAAATTTGCTCCCGAAATCCGTAAAGTTATGGACTTGCGCAGAAATACTCCGCTTTCGCAGGCGGCGCTTGAGGTGCTTGCCGTTGTTGCATACAATCAGCCTGTTACAAAGGCTTTTGTTGAGCAGGTGAGGGGCGTAGATTGCAGTGGTGTTCTCGGCAGCCTTACCGCAAAGGGACTTGTCGAGGAAAAGGGCAGACTTGAACTTCCGGGCAGACCGTTGCTTTACGGAACAACCGAGAACTTTTTAAGATGTTTTAATCTTGAAAGCATAGAAAATCTCCCTCCGCTTCCCGAAAGTGACAAAAACGCAAATTCGGAAGAAGAATCCGAAAAGGAACAGCCTGAGAATAATTCTAATGAAATAGAACAAAGTGACAAATAACTAACTATAAACAGGGGGATATAAATGTTTGACTTTCCGGAACATGAAAATAATTATTTATTTTCAAAATCAGACGACTTTACATTTTTTATAACAAGCAACAAAGGCTTTACACGATGCGGAACATATGAGGAATTGCATAAATCATGGCCGTATAATGAATATACCGATAAAATTCCGCAGGGATATGACTGTATTCATTTGGAAGAAAAATTGGTTCAGCTTGAGTACGGCAAGGCTGTTTGGGTTAATAAAAAACCTAATGAAGATATTTTATTCAGGGGGTTTTTGCTTAGCTTAGATCGTGAAGAATTTAAATTTAAAGACAGTAAACTGTATAGTGTTATTAATTCAAATGAAGAAAGAATTAATTGTGTTGTAAACTCAAATGGAGAGTGTATCCCTTTTGGTGATGATGGTTTGACAGAAAATTACGATGAGGCTCTCAGAGTAGCTGTTGAATTATCTAAAAACGAAAATCTTAAGCCATGGTATAATCCGCATGATAAAAAGCCGGCTGACAACGGAAAACCAATACATTATATGGTTTGCAGAGTTTTGGATATGTTTAACTGGCATTAAATTGAGGTGTATGCAGGTTATGGCATCAAGCAAGGAATATTTGCAGTTTGTTTTAGGACAACTCTCCGATTTAGATGAAATTACTTATCGTGCTATGATGGGTGAATTTATTATTTACTATCGTGGTAAAATAATAGGCGGAATATATGATGACAGATTACTTGTAAAGCCTGTAAAATCCGCAATCCAATATATTCCGACAGCTGTATATGAGCTGCCGTATGAGGGAGCAAAGGAAATGCTTTTGGTGGATGAAGTTGATAATAAAGATTTTTTGACAGGTTTATTCAATGCAATGTATGACGAATTACCGATGCCAAAGGCTAAAAGGAAGAAGTAGATTAATTAAAAAAGGTAGTTAAGATGGATTTATATGAATTGATTGAAAATGAATTATTTGATAAAAAATCAATATCTGCTTTAATTTGGCTAATTACTCACGGGCGTGAATTAGAAGCAAAATATGAAAGTCATTCAATTTTTATTGCTTTTTCGGCTTCAAAAAATAAAGCATCAATTTGGATAGATAAAGAAGAATATAAATTTGACTCTGTTGAAAATTTACTTCAGTCAACGCAAATTGATGGGCATAGGTTAATTGATATTTGGAATAATATAGAATTTGAATATTTAAATTAAAAAATATTAGTAAAAATGAATTTTACTCGGAGGAGGTTTTGCCTTGCTCTGGCTGTATGTACTGCTGGGGATAGTCTTGTTTTTTGCAATAATTCTTGCTATTCCCATAAAGGTCTGCGTTCAATATAAAAAACAATTCTTTTGCAGACTTCGCATAGGCTTTGTAAAGATTATTCTTTATCCGCCTGTGCCAAAGAAAAAGAAACCCAAAAAGAAGAAAAAAACCGAACGACCTCAAAAGCCTGCTCCTAAAAAAGAGAAAAAACCTAATGATAACTTCTTAAAAGAGTTGGGACTTTCGGGGATTGTAAATCTTTTTACAAGGATTACAGAGCTTACCGCAGGTGTATTAAAAGACTTTTTTGCACACATAATAATCAAAAGCTTTGCGCTAAGCATAAAAGTCGGAGGAAAAGACGCTTCCGATACGGCTATAAATTACGGCAAGGTTTGCTCGGTTGTTTATCCGCTTACAAGTGCGGTTATAAGCTCTATGAAATATACGCATTACGGTGTGGATATTCTTCCCGACTTTACGGAGGGTGCGGAAACCAAGATTGAGTTTTTTGCGATATTTAAAACAAGAATAGCACATCTTGTTAAAATAGTATTAAAACACGGCTTTAAGGCATTAAAAATGCTTATGGAGCTTAAAAATATAAAAGACAATTAACGATATTTATCGCATACCTGTTTGTGCAGTTATGACGATTATTCAATACAAAGGAGAATTGCTATGGAACATCCTATCGGAAATCTTATGGACACTACTATGAACAAAATTAAGGAAATGGTAGATGTAAATACTATTGTCGGCGAGCCGATTACAGCTCCCGACGGCACACTTATTATTCCTGTTTCAAAGGTAACATACGGCTTTGCGGCAGGCGGTTCTGACCTTCCTACCAAAAAGGAAAATAAGGATTGCTTTGGCGGTGGCAGCGGTGCAGGTGTTACAATTCAGCCGGTTGCGTTTTTAACCGTTTATCAGGGCGAGGTAAGACTTGTATCTGTTGAGAATAACGGTAGTGCTGCCGAGGGCATTATGGGTATGATTCCCGATGTTCTTCAGAAAGTAAAGGGAATGTTTGGCAAGAAAAAGGACGCTGACGATTTTTCTGAAATAACTCAGGACGATATAGATATGGTGTAATTTATGGCAAAGCCTTCGCATAAAATTATTTCGGAGGCGAGCTTATGAAAAAAATACTTTCCGTTGTAGTTGTTGTGGCGGTAACATTGTTTCAAACGGTACAGATTACGGCTAATGCACAAAAATCTGACAAGCCGACTGTAAATGCTCAGGCTTGCGTGCTTTATTGTGTTGACGATGGAAAGGTATATTTTTCAATAAATGGAAATAAAAAGATGAAACCTGCAAGCACCACAAAGATGATGACTTCACTCATTACGCTTGAGTATGCCGACTCCGCCGACAAGGTTGTAACCTTTACAAAGGATATGACAGCCGAGGGCAGTTCAATGTATCTCAAGGTTGGAGAAAAGGTTAAACTGAGCGATTTAGCCGCAGGAATGATGATGGCATCGGGAAATGACGCAGCAAACGCAGCGGCTGTTTCTATTGCGGGAAATTCCGAGAAATTTTCCGAGCTTATGAACAATCGGGCGGCTGTAATAGGAATGAAAAACACACATTTTGTTACACCGAGCGGACTTGATGACGAAAACCATTATTCCACGGCTTACGATATGGCTTTGCTTATGAGCTATGCGCTTGAAAACGAGAGCTTTGCAAAACTCACTTCGCAAAAAAGCGTAACCGTACAGTTTAGCGAACCGCAGTCAAAAAGAACCACCTATGTAAACCACAATCGACTGCTTTCGATGTATGAGTATTGTACGGGCGGAAAAACGGGCTACACAATGGCGGCAGGCAGATGTTTGGTTTCTTCCGCAAAAAAGGACGGACTTACATTTGTTTGCGTTACGCTGAATGACAGAAACGACTGGAATGACCACATAGCTCTTTATAATTACGGATTTTCTCAGCTTGCTTGCGTAGAATGTGATGATTCGGATTACTATCTTGAAATACCATGCGCAGGCGGTGACGATGAAAAAATCAGCGTTACGGGTACAAAGGGCAAAAATATTGTAGTGCCGTTTGCCAAGAAAGAAAATGTTGCAAGAACGGTGTATGCCGACAATTTCTTGTATGCGCCCGTTAAAGACGGAGATATTGTGGGGAGAATTGAATACACGCTTGACGGCAAAACGCTTGCAAGTACAAATTTAACCGCTGTTGAATACAGCAATACGCAGAATAAAAACAAAAGTATTTGGACTAAGATAAAGGATTTTTTTACATATGGCAAAGAATGAACCAATAAGACTTCAAAAGTTATTATCACAATGCGGTATCGCATCAAGAAGAAAAGCAGAGCAGATGATTATTGACGGTCATGTAAAAGTGAACGGCAAAACCGCTCAACTCGGCGACAAGGTAAGACCGACAGATAAGGTATTTGTAAACGGTAAGCGTGTGCTTGCCAACGCAAAGCCGTCTTACCGCTATATTATGCTCAATAAACCGAGAGGATTTATTACTACAATGAGCGATGACAGAGGCAGAAAATGCGTGGCTCAGCTTGTAGAGAATGTCGGCACAAGGGTTTATCCTATCGGCAGACTTGACAAGGACTCCGAGGGTATGCTTATCCTTACAAATGACGGTGAGCTTGCAAACAAAATTATGCACCCGAAGAACAGCGTTTATAAAATTTACAGAGTAACAGTCCGTCCGTCTATTGACGAAGATCAGCTTGTCAAGCTCGAAACAGGCATTGAGCTTGACGGAGTAAAGACCGCCCCTGCAATGGTGCATGTACTTCATCAGGAACCGGGCAGAGTTGTACTCGAAATGATACTCCACGAGGGTAAAAACCGAGAAATTCGCCGTATGTGCGAGGCTGTCGGACTTGAGGTTGCAAGACTTAAAAGAATACAGATCGGTGGCGTAAAAATGGGTATGCTCAAGCAGGGCGATTGGCGTGACCTTACGGAAGTTGAGGTAAAAAAACTGCTTTCAAACCCATTTGTAAACGGAAAACAGCTTATTTAATCTCAAAGCCGAAAAAAGAGAAATTTTTTACTAAAATCAAAGTAAAATCACAAGTGAAAATGCACAGTAAAACAAAATATTTGTGTAAAATCATTGTGGCAAATATTCAAATTTACAAATTTGCTTTGCTTTTTCCTTGTAGTTTGATAAATATTAGGATATAATGATACATGTGGTAAATTAGTATGCCGACATATGCTTTTTTGTCGGTATATTCAATACATTGTATTGGAGGATGTTTAAGATGAGTATTGAAAAAATCAATCAGGCAAAGGCTGAAATCGCATCTACTTCTGCTTATAAAACAATAACAGAATTTTTTGACGCAGACAGCTTTACTGAAATTGATGCTTTTGCAAAATCAGGCGAGGGTTTTGCAGAGGTAGTAGCAGGCTTTGGTACAGTTGAGGGTATGCCTGTTTATGCTTTCGCACAGAACAGTGATATTTGCGGCGGTGCTATGAGTAAGGCACAGGCTGCAAAGCTTAAAAAGATTTATGATCTTGCACTTAAAACAGGCGCCCCTGTTGTAGGTTTCTATGACAGTGTAGGCGGCAGACTTATGCAGGGCAACGAGCTCCTCGCAGGTTGCGGTCAGGTTCTTAACAGTGCCGCTGCAATTTCAGGTGCTGTTCCGCAGATTTCTGTTGTACTTGGCACTTGCCTTGGTACAAACGCTCTTAACGCAGCAAGTGCAGATTTTGTTATTATGAGTGAAAAGGCACAGCTTTCTCTTGATGTTACAGGCGAAAACTCAAGTGCCGAATACAACGCAGAGCATGGTGTTGCATCTGTTGTTGCAAAAGATACAGCAGAGGCTGTTGCAAAGGCTAAGGAGCTTGTTCTTTACCTTCCGTCTAACAACCTCAACACTGCTCCTGAGTCATTTGAGGAAGAGCCTGCTGGCTGCGACTGCATCGTAGGTTCAACTGTTGACGGCGGCAGCGTATATAAGATTTTTGATAATTACGGCAAAGACGCAAAGGTAAGACTTGCTCGTCTTGGCGGTTCGGTAGTAGGTATTGTAAAGACAAACGGCGGTGTGCTTTCATGCAGTGCTACAACAAAGATTGCTAAGTTTGTTCGTTTCTGCGATGCTTTCTCACTCCCTGTACTTACATTTGTTGATTGCAAGGGCTTTGAGTCAATTAAGTCAGCTGCAAAGGCTGCTTCGGCTTATGCAGAGGCTACAACAGTTAAGATTTCTGTTGTATATGGTCAGGCTATCGGTTCAGGCTACATTGCACTTGCAGGCACAGGCGCAAACGCAGATATGGTTTACGCACTTCCACAGGCTGTTATTTCTCCTGTAAATGTAGAGGCTGCGGCATTTATCCTTGCAGCTGATAAAATGAATGTTCCTGTTGCAGAGCAGAAGGCTGTTGCCGAGAAGTTTGCAGCAGAAAATCTCTCTGCTTTCAACGCAGCTCAGAACGGCTATGTTGACGGTATTGTTGAACAGCAGGATTTAAGAAAAACTCTTATTTCTGCGCTTGATATGCTTTCAGGCAAGAGAGTTCCGACAGTTGCTAAGAAACATTCAACAATCTGATAAATATGTTTGTTTAAATAAAGGGGATATTTAAAATGAAAAATTTAAGAATTACAGTAAATGGTACAGCATACGATGTTCAGGTTGAAGAGCTCGGCGGTTCTTCAGCACCGGTTGCAGCAGCTCCTGCACCGGCAGCAGCACCCGCACCTGCAGCAAAGCCGGCAGCTCCTGCAGGCGCAGCAGGTTCAGTAGTAGTTTCTGCTCCTATGCCGGGTACAGTTGTTAATGTTGTTGTTTCAGCCGGTCAGTCAGTTAAAGCCGGTGACGATCTCGTATTCATCGAGGCTATGAAGATGGAAACTCCTGTAAAGGCTCCTCAGGACGGTGTTGTAGCAACTGTTGATGTTGCTAAGGGTGAGTCTGTTGATTCAGGTAAAACACTTGTTACTCTTAACTAATAACTGACGAAAGGGATGTCCGAAATGGCAAAGAAAATTAGAGTTACCGAAACTGCCCTGCGTGACGCACATCAGTCACTTATTGCTACAAGAATGACAACAGAGGATATGCTCCCTATTCTTGATAAGCTCGACAAAATCGGTTATTATTCACTTGAGTGCTGGGGCGGCGCAACATATGATGCTTGCCTTCGTTTCCTTAACGAAGACCCATGGGCAAGACTTCGCACAATTCGTGAGCATTGTCCAAACACAAAGCTCCAGATGCTCTTCAGAGGTCAGAATATGCTCGGTTATCGTCACTATGCCGATGACTGCGTAGAGTACCTTGTTCAGCGCTCAGTTGCAAACGGTATTGATATTATCAGAATTTTTGACGCACTTAACGATATTAAGAACCTCAAAACAGCTATTAACGCTGCAAAGAGAGAAAACGGCAAGGCAGAGGCTCAGGTAGCAATCAGTTACACAACAGGCCCTGTATTTACTGATGAGTACTATGTAGAGTACGCAAAGAGAATTGCCGATGCAGGCGCAGATTCTATCTGTATTAAGGATATGGCTGCATTGCTCACACCAACAGCAACAGAGAGCCTTGTTAAGGCTATTAAAGAGGCTGTTGACCTTCCTGTTCAGCTCCATACACACTACACATCAGGTCTTGCATCAATGTGTCTTTTAAAGGGTGTTGAGGCAGGCGCAGACGGTATTGATACAGCTATCAGCCCACTTGCACTCGGTACTTCACACGCACCGACAGAGTCAATGGTTGCCGCTCTTGCAGGCACACCATACGATACAGGTCTTGACATTAAGCAGCTTGCAGAAATTCGTGCTTACTTTATGACACTTCGTGAGAAGTACATTAAGAGCGGTCTTCTCGACCAGAAAATGCTTGCTACCGATGCAAAGGCACTTATCTATCAGGTTCCGGGCGGTATGCTTTCTAACCTTCTTTCACAGCTTAAGCAGGCAGGCAAAGAAGACAAGCTTACAGAGGTACTTGAGGAAGTTCCGAGAGTTCGTAAAGATGCAGGTTACCCACCGCTCGTTACTCCTACATCACAGATTGTTGGTACACAGGCTGTATTCAATGTAATTACAGGCGAGAGATACAAGATGTGTACAAACGAGTTTAAGGGTCTTGTTGCAGGCGAGTACGGCACAACACCAATGCCGATTGATCCTGCATTCCAGAAGAAGATTTGCGGCGATAAGAAGATTATTACTTGCCGTCCGGCAGATTTACTTGAGCCTGAGCTTGATAAGCTCAGAGGTGAGATTTCACAGTGGATTGAGCAGGAAGAGGATGTTCTTTCATATGCTCAGTTCCCGAAGGTTGCTCTCGACTTCTTTGAGAAGAGAAGAAATGCCGAAGTTGGCATTAACGGCGACAAGCTTGACAAGAAAAATATGGTTCATCCTGTTTGATAATTTAATCAAATTAGTTACTCCCTTCGTATTTACGGAGGGAGTTTTTGTATATAATTTTGTTTAGTCTAAATAACTAACAATTTAATCGAAAGATTGTACAATAATACACTTGCTTGATATTTAATGATATAGTACAATAATCGTAAGAAATATGACTTATGTTTTAAAGGAGGCTATATTATGAAAAAACTTATAAGCGGTATTATGGCAATAGCAATTTTGGCAAGTGCTGTTCTTTGCGGCACAACAACAGCATTTGCGGCTGATACGGGAAACTCAGCCGTTGGTGATGTAGATATGTGGAATCACGATTTTAAAAATAAGTTAACAGGTGAACTTATGTGGGCGATTGATGATATTGCCGATACAGATACAGTGGCGGTTGAAATTGATTTAACTACATATCAAAAGGACATATACACATTTGCTGATGAAAACGATCGATTAGATGAAATTTTCGAGGATGAAAACGGTAATATAACTTTCAGTGATGAGCTGTTGCGTGATTACAAGGAGTATTTAGATAGTATAGAAATTCAGAAACCTGAAGACAAAAAGAAAATTATAGATGAAAAATATTCGGTATCGGAAATAAAATATTTCCCTGTTACCCAAGCTCTCTTTTGTATTTCAACTAAAGGGCAGATATTAAGCCTTGCCGATGCCGATATAAAAGTGTCTATTGATCTTGCGGATAAAGATTACTACAATACCGGTACTAAAATAACTTGGAATGAATTTTTTAATGTTGAAAAACAGACAAGAGATTACATTGAACAGACCTTAGGTTATGTATGCCCAGAAAGTGATTATGATGTATTTTATTTTGATCTGACTGAGCTAAACAAAAACTTAAAATTTAGGTACATTTTTGTTTTAGGCAGAGGAGATTATAATGAATCAAAAATATTGAGAACTGGTGATTTTGTTGTTAGGGTTTCTGATTCTCCGTCCGGTGCTTATTTTTATGCCGACAATAAGGTGCAAAATGCTGCCGAATTGTACACTAACGGTTTAATTGATATTGATACTATGTATGGCTTGGGTGCGAGATATTATGGCGACTTAAATTCCGACAAGTCAACAAATGTAAATGATGTTACAAGTTTACAGATGTATCTTAATGGTTCTCTTTTTGTCGAAGAAGATTCAATATTTGATGAAAGCAGATATAAAATTTATTGTGACTTAAACGACGACGGAAAAATTGATGTAAACGATGTTACTGCTCTTCAAAAGTATATTTCAATGAGAGTATAATGTTATTTAAAAATTAGAAATTATGAATACTTAGTCAGGCAATTATAAAAGATTGGCAAAACAATTTACTAAGCCATAATTTATTCACACTATCTTAAAACAATAAAACTAAAGGTTGAAAGAATTGGTAATACTCCAATTTTTTCAACCTTTTTAAGTCATACAATAGCCGCACAAAGAGTTGCACAGGAAATGCTTTTGCAACCTGCTTTTTTCAGGACCTTGCAACATTCGCCAAGGGTATTGCCTGTTGTGATAATATCATCAATAATCAGTATATTTTTATCCGCCGCTAATTCAATATCGGCAACACGATACACACCATGCACATTGTTTTCTCTTTCCTTGCCCTTTAGGGTATGCTGAGCCTTGTTAGCTTTGTGCTTTTCGAGAAGTTCTGCATACGGAATCCCCATTATTTCAGAGCATTGCTTTGCAAGTAATTCCGATTGGTTGTATCCTCGTTCACGCTGATTTTTGTAATACATCGGTACGGCTGTAATAATATCAAAACTTCTTATATCATACTTGGCAAGTATCTCGTCAACAAGCGGAACTGCAAGTTGTCGGGCATATGACGGATTTTCGTGAAATTTAAAGTTCTTTACTCCGCTCGCAAAAATTCCGTCATATTTAAACGGCGCTATTGTTTTGTATCCTCCGACAGCGTAAGTTTCATAGCCTTTTTGCGGAAATTTACTCTTACATTCTTTACAGGCGTAGTCATTCCTGTCAATAACTTTTTCGCAGTACGGGCACTTTACGGTGAAAATTATGTCCTGCAAAAACAGCATTGCTCTTTTAATATAACTGTTCATCTCGCAGTAAAAATTCCTTTAATCCGCTGTATCTTTTTGTACGGCGGTTATTTTGTACCATATATTCTACCGTTTTTGGATTTCCGACAAGCACAAGCGTTTTCTTTGCTCGTGTAACGGCTGTATAAAGTAAATTTCTGTAATAAAGTTGAGGAGGTCCTTGAAACATAGGTATAATTACGCAGTCAAATTCGTTACCCTGGCTTTTATGTACAGTGACCGCATATGCAAAGTCAAGATCGGTTGCGTATTCATAAGTGTATTTGGCTGTCTTGTCGTCAAAAATAACTATAAGCGTACGGCTTTTGCGGTCGATAGAATCAATAATTCCTATGTCGCCGTTAAAAATTCCCGAACCCTGCTCTCCGTCATCTCTTATCCAGGTTATATCGTAGTTGTTTTTTATCTGCATTACCTTGTCGCCAATTCTGAATGTTTTTGATGCAATTTCAATTTCAGCTTTATCGGCTGATTTTGGATTAAGAGCCTTTTGAAGTCTGAAATTCATTTCGGCAGTGCCAAGTTCGCCTTTCTTTGACGGGCAAAGCACCTGAATATTGTCAAATGCGGAGTAACCGTATGCCTTTGGTAATCTTTGTGCGCAAAGGTCAACGATTACTTGAGAAATTTCGGTTTTGTTATTCCTTAATAAAAAGAAAAAGTCTTTATCTGATGCATTGAGAACGGGCATTTCGCCGTTGACTATTTTATGTGCGTTTGTAACAATAAGACTTTTCTGTGCCTGACGGAAAATTTCGTTTAACCTTACAACCGGTACAATTCCGCAGTCGGTAAGGTCGCCGAGTATGTTGCCAGGCCCTACGGACGGCAACTGGTTAGAGTCGCCGACAAGTATAAGGCGGCAACCGATAGGCAAGGCTTTCATAACGCTTTCAAAAATAAAGGTGTCAACCATAGAAACCTCATCAACTATGAGGGCGTCACATTTAAGCTGATTGCGTTCGTTTTTATTAAAAATAGGTTTATCGTGCTTGTCCCAGCTTACTTCAAGCAGACGATGAATAGTTTTTGCCTCAACTCCCGTTAAAGCACTCATTCGTTGAGCCGCTCTTCCTGTCGGTGCGGCAAGCAAAACTTTTTTGCCGTTGTTTTGCAATATTTTAATAATAGCGTTTAATGTTGTGGTTTTACCTGTGCCCGGACCGCCTGTCAGCACAAGCATACCTTTTGTGAGTGCCTGTGTGATTGCCTCTTTTTGCAGTGCGGCATATTCTATTCCGTCATTTTTTTCGCATTTTTCAATTTCGGTGTCAATATTTTTAATTTGTTCAGCCGCAAATCCAAGCAGCATTTTCACTCTTGAGGCTATATAAAGTTCACAAAGGTGGGTGTTAGGAGAAAAAATAAATTCTTTATCGTTTACATTGTCTTTGATAAGCGAGCGGTCGAAAATCATTTCCTGCATTGTTGAAGCAATAAGTGCTATGTCAACTTTCAGAAAATCTGCGGCTTTTTTGCAGAGAACCTCAAAAGGCAAACAGGTATGACCGTTGCCTTCGTTATGTATTAAAATATAAGCAATTCCGGCACGAAGTCGCTCTGTGCTCTGCTCGTCAAAATCACGCTTTTTTGCAATAAAGTCGGCAGTCTGAAAACTTATGCCGAACTCTCCGTTGCAAAGTATGTACGGGTTTTCTTTAATTTGTTCAATAGCGGAAGTTCCGAGTTCTGTGAAAATTTTGACAGCCGCAGCATTGCCTATTCCGTATTCGCCGAGGAATAATATAAGCGAGCGGATACCCGTGCTTTGCTTTAGCTGCAGAGAAAAATCTTCTGCCTTTGATTTTGAAATTCCCTTGAGCATTGCTACTCTTTCGGGTTCGTTTTCCATAACATCAAGAGTTTTTTCGCCAAATTCAGATACAAGCCTTTGTGCGGTTGTTGCGCCTATTCCACGGATTGCACCGGAAGAAAGGTAACGCAGAATCCCTGCTGTACCGCTCGGACGGCAAAGCTCACAGACCTGGGCAGAGAATTGCCTGCCGTAATTAGGATGTTCCTTATAATTGCCTGTGAGCTTTAAAAGGTCGCCCTGATGTACTCTCGGCATTATGCCGACAGCTGTTATATAATCGTCATCGTCCGATATTTCTACAACGGTATAACCGTTTTCTTCGTTTCTGTAAACTACGCTTTCAACATAGCCTTCAAGCTGTAAAAGTGTATTGTTATCCATAAAAACATACCTGTTTCCTTAAAAAATACAGCGGTAATCTGCCACAATATTAATTATTATAGCACTGTTTTTTTGCATTAACAATACACTTTAAATTATTCGTTCAAAAGATGAATAAGCTCTTTCTTTTTTATCAGTTTTATAAATCCGTATTCCTTGCAAAGCGCCTTGCATATGTTTTCGGTTTCTTCGTCCATATCGCAGTCAAGGCAAAGTATGCAGTCCTTGCCGCCCCTGCAAAACCACCTAAGCCTTGACGCCGCACCACGCAAAATAAATTCGGCATTTTGTTTTTCACTGTCAAGCGGAGTTACAATGATGATTGAACAATTATTTTTGCTTTTATACAGGAAATATGTAATTTCCCTTACGCAGTATATTATTCCCATTACGGCAAAAATAATAAGTATAGCGGTTGAAATCGCTGTCACAAAAATCACCTCGCTATATTTTATTAATAATAACCGAATTGGTGAGGTATATTTACAGCTATTTTGCAGACAATAAAAGAGCGGACAAAACTGCAATGGCGCAGGGTTCGCTAATAATGTATGAGGTGATTTATAATGATGAACAACTCCTATGTAAACCGCAGCATTAAATGCACCGTAAATAACTGTTCTCACAACAACGAGGCAGAGCATTACTGCTCACTTGAATCAATCAAGATTGGTACACATGAGTCAAACCCAACAGTATGTCAGTGCACTGACTGCCAGAGCTTTGAGTTAAAACAGGGTTGCGGTTGTAAGTAATCTTACACCAACAAAAAAGCTGTATCCCATAACGGGGTACAGCTTTTTTACTTATAATCCGAGAATTATGAGTGCGTATATTCTTTTGAGTATCGGCATTTTTCTTAAAGTACCTTTTCTGAATACAGGAACATAATTGAAAATCGTAATATACTCTTCTTTAGTAATATAATGATTTGAATACCTTGCCTTTGTGCCGATTTTTTCAATTCTGCTCGGCAGTTTCCAATTTGCAAGGGCAGAAATTTTACTTAAATATCTGTAAATACATATTGTCCTTGACTTATAGTTTTTGTGAGTAAAACTGCGCTTTCTTAAAATTCTTATTAGTATTATTCTTATGGCGGCAAGTGCGATGATAAGAATAATTATTATTAGCCAAACAACAGGTGCTGAAATTTTTACCTTTGTATTTGATTTTTCATTGGCAGTCGACTTTTGAGTGGTAGGCTGAGTTGTCGGGGAAGTGGTTTGCGCCTGCGTTGTTGTTTGCACTGATTCGGTAGCTTGCGGCACTTCAAAATCAGATGATGTAGCGTCGAGCGGAATCCAGCCGATTCGTTCGTCAAAGTATTCCACCCAAGCATGGGCATTGTCTGAAGTGACTGTCGCCTTGCCGTCAACTACATTTGCGCAGTAGCCTGTTACATATCTTGCAGGAACACCCAGCGCCCTGAGCATTACAGCCGCCGCATTTGCAAAGTGCATACAGTAGCCTGTTTGTGCATCATTCAAAAACCATTCGGCAACATCTCTGCCAGCGGGTACTTTTTGTGTATTGAGAGAATACGATGCGGAATGTGAAACAAAGTCCTTAACCGCCGCAACCGTTTGAGAAATATCACTCTTGGATAAATCTTTAATATTGTTGCGCTCGGCAATTTCAAGCATTGCCTGTTTGGTATCGTTTGGCAGAGATAAATAGCATTGTGCAAAATCATCGTATTTTGAGGTGCCACTTATTTCTATTCGTGAAAAGTCGTTAATATTTTCCTCGGAATACGGTATAACAAACATAGTGTAGTTTGTTGCCTTGTCGGTGTTTGCTATGAACACATCGCATACAGGCGAAAAATTGTTGTTGATATAATTAAGATAATAGGGTGTGTAAATAACATTTTCTTTGTTTACGGTATCAATGGTTACGGTTTCTGCATCTCCGAAATACTGCGTCATAATAGTCATAATAAAGGATTGATAATCCTGCGGATAGTTGTCTGCCTGCTCATCGGTAAGCACAGACCATTTGTTGTTTTCGTAATTTGCATATGCCATACTCTTAAGGTAAATTCTGCCGTCTGTACTTGATGTGACAGTCATAACCTTTTTCCCTGTTTGAGTAAGTGCGCCTGCATTTGAAAAATCCACCTCAGGCTCAAGGCTGTTGCCCACCTCTGCGAGGGCGGACGAGATTTTACCGCTGCCGTTGTAGGTTTTCATTCCCGTTAGGCTTTGCACATCGCTCAGCAAATCATCCTGCCATTTAGGCCTTTTGTAGCTTTCAACAGGATTTAGTACGACGGTAAAGGCGATTAAAACTGATAAAATCACTGCCGAAACGGCGGTAACTACACCGCTGTGCGCATAGTTCAGCCGTCTTGTCTGCGATGAAAAATACAGGGCAAACAGCACCGCAAATATCATAAGCAAAGGCAAAAGATCGGGCAGAGTATTTACAAGGATAAAGCAAGGCACAAGCAATGCAATGCTGAGAAGTCCTGCGATTTTTATTGATTTAATTCTTGATATTAAAAAGGAAAATAAACCGCTCAGCACAACCAAGGTCAGCACAAACAGACCTGTGGCATTGTTTGCAATATAGCTTGCAAATTTTATTTTGCCATAAACGGGCAGATACACAGAGTATTGCTCAAGCAGTTTGTTTATAAAGTAATTTGCCTGTGCAAAAATATGCTCGCTTGAAAAAACAAAGGCAAGAAAAGCTACAAAGGCAATTACCGTAACGCTCAGTGCATATTTCAATTTATCTTTTACAAAAGACGAAATCAAGCTGAATACAAAAGAAAATATTGTTGCCGAGATAATGACGGTTGAATATTCATAGCTGATACTAAATGCGCTTGCATAACAAAGCAGGGGGCAGACCGAAAGGAAAACTACACACACGCAGTCAATCAGAGCAGAAAGCAAGTCTTTTTTCACTTTGCCACCTCCTCAGGGCCGGCAAAAATACTGTATGGCTCTGCGTCTTGAACATCGGCATTTCCAAGGTTGCTCTGAGTATAAATTGCCCTGTATAATGAATATATATTTGTTTGAGAGCTCAGCGGATAAGCGCCGACTGCTTTTGTGGTGCTTACGGCGCATGGTATTTCATTCTTTTGCACATTCATACAAACGCCTGCAAATTTAGCCATAACAATGTTGTTGCTTTCGGCGTTGTCGGTCAGTATAAGCATAATTTTAAAATTTTTGTAAATCGGCAGGCTCGGTTCTTTTACCATTAAATTATCGTTTTTAGCCGATAATTTCCAATGCACATTTTTCATACTGTCGCCGTTGCGATATTCCCTGATTTCGTAATCATCGGAAAATCCACCGCCCGATTTCTTTTTATATCCGATTATAGCCTGCTTGTCTGAAAAAATATCGTCCTTTATAAATTCGGCTTTCGGTACTATAAGTGTTTCTGTATTATATCTGAATTTTATCGGAATAAAGAAAATTCCGAGCATATCGTAAACCTTGAGCCACTTTGTTTTACATTCAATCAATCCGCAGTTTTTGCCAAGCTGAGCAAGCTCAATGTTTACAGGCTTGCCTGCAAGTCCGCTGTACTTAAAATTGATTTTCTTTGATTTACCGCTGAAGTGATTGTTTGTGTAAAGCCGGATTTTTAAAAGCGGACAGAAAAAGCCGTATTTACTTTTGGCAACAAGTTTGAGATATGGCAAGCTGTCGGTATTCATAACCTTTGGAGCGTAAAGCGAAAATCCCTTGACAGCCGAATATATCATAAACGGCAGACTGCATATCAGGGATAAAACAGGCAGGCATACCACAACTATAAGCAAAAAATTTGAAAACCACGCATAATAAAATACTGCAAATGAAAATGATATTGCAAGAACGGCAATATAAATCAGTATGTTCTTTATCATTTTTTCCTCACTAAATTTTGGGTTGTCTTGTAGTTCTTAATATTTCTTTGAGTGCCGAATCGGTATTAATTCTTTTTGCGGTTGATTCTGAGCTTAAAATAACACGATGGCTTATTGTTCTTACAAAAATGTTTTGAATATCTCGTGGCACAATGTAATCCCTGCCGTCGGCAAAAGCCGCCGCCTTTGCCATATCTTTAAGCGAAAGCGTTGCTCTCGGACTTGCACCTCTTGAAAAAAGACTGCTTTGTCTTGTAGCCGTTACAAGCATCACTATATACTTTGCCATATCCTCGCTTACGAAAACCTCTTTTACTTTGCTTTGTATATCAATAAGCTCGTCAACGGTAATCACTTGTTTTACATTGTCAAGCGGATTTTGTTTACTTCTGTTCAAAAGCATCTGACACTCGGCATCAAAATCGGGGTATCCCATAGAAATTCTGACTGTAAATCGGTCTGTCTGTGAATCGGGCAAAAGCTGTGTGCCAGACGCACCGACTGGGTTTTGTGTGGCAATTACCGAAAACGGCTTTTCAAGCGCATAACTGTGCCCGTCCACCGTAACCTGTCTTTCTTCCATTGCTTCAAGCAGAGCCGCCTGCGTACGGCTTGAAGTTCTGTTCAGCTCATCAGCGAGAAAAAGGTTGCAGAAGATTGCACCTTTGTTAAAGTGCATTTTTCCGCTTTCTTTATTAAATGACGAAAATCCCGTAATGTCTGACGGCAGGGTGTCGGGTGTAAACTGTATTCTGCCGTATTTTAGTCCGAGCGCCTTTGAAAAGGCAAGCACCAGAGTGGTTTTGCCAACTCCCGGTATGTCCTCAATCAAAATATTTCCGTTTGCAAGCAAAGCGAGCATAGTAATAATAATCTCTCGGTCTTTGCCGTTGATTACTTTTCTTATCTCATTTAAAACTTTTTTAAATTCATTCATATTATCACCTTGATTTCTATTAATTTATCAATAAAATATGTGGTTAGTGTGAATTTGATTATGTATAATTATATATTACATTAGTTTATAAAAATTGGCAATATAAAAGCCAAAATTTTACATTAAATTGCCCTGAAAATACCCGTCACCGTTTTGTTGATGACGGGTATTGGTAATTACTTATAATTTAAAACAGCTTTATGCCGAACAGACTTAAAATCCATAGAATAAACCCGTAGATTATAGACGCCGAAACACCATACACTATTACAGGACCTGCAATTATGAACAGCTTTGCGCCAAGTCCTGCTATAAATCCCTCTGACTTAAATTCAATGGCAGGCGAGGACACCGCATTTGCAAAGCCTGTTATGGGCACAAGCGTGCCTGCTCCGCCATGCTTGGCGATTTTGTCATACACACCAATGGCGGTGAGCAAAATTCCTATAAAAATTAGTGTTACAGAGCATAGAGTTTTGCTGTCTTTTTCGCTTGCTCCGAGCATTGCGTATAAATCGGTAAAGGCTTGCCCTATTGTGCAGATAGTGCCGCCTATCAAAAAAGCCTTTATGCTGTTCACAAAAAGTTTACTTTTCGGTGAATTTTTCATCACAATTTTATTGTACTCTTTTGGTGAAATCATATATACATTAACTCCGTTTCGTTTATAACTTGCTTATTAAATGTACTAATATTATGTGTTAAAATTTTATCCTTATGTAAGATTAGTTTATGTAAAATAACGGTTTATTTTTGATGAAATATGATGTATAATGATAAATGTATATTTATGTATTGTGAGGTGGAGTATCATGGAGCATTATCTTGACAACAGTGCAACAACCGTTGCGTCAAAGTCTGCGGCTGAAAAAGCGTTCGAGATGATGACAGAAAATTATGCAAATCCATCTTCACTTCATTACAGGGGAATGATTGCAGAGCAGGAGCTTGAAAAGGCGAGAAAAGCAGTTGCAAAACAGCTTTTTGCACAAACCGATGAAATTACCTTTACAAGCGGCGGAACAGAGGCAAATAACCTTGCGCTATTTGGTACGGCATATGCAAAAAAACGCAGAGGCACAAAGATTGTTACAACCTCTGTTGAGCACAGCAGTATAATGGAGTCTTGCAAAAGACTTGAGCAAGAGGGATTTGAAATCGCTTATGTAAGTCCGAGAAAAGACGGAATTGTGCATACCGAGGATATTCTTGCAGAGGTTAATGATAATACGATTATGGTTTCTGTTATGTATGTAAACAACGAAACAGGTGCAATTATGCCTGTTGAAGAGATTTTTGATGCGGTTAAGCAGAAAAAATCAGATGTTGTGTGTCATACAGATGCGGTGCAGGCTTTCGGCAAAATTGCGGTAAATCCCAAAAAACTCGGAGCAGACCTTGTGAGCGTGTCGGCGCATAAGGTACACTCGCCAAAGGGATGCGGTGCAATTTATATTAAAAAGGGTGTTCGTCTTGTGCCGAGAGTTTACGGCGGCGAGCAGGAAAAGAAAATCCGACCCGGTACAGAGCCGTTGCCTTTGATTGCGGCATTCGGCGTTGCCTGTAATGAATTTGCAATAGAGAAAAATTACGAAAAGGTTGCCGAGCTTTGCGACTATGCAAAAAGCAGGCTTACACAAATAGACGGAGTGGTTATTAATTCACCGCAAAATGCCTTGCCCTATGTGCTGAATTTTTCGGCAGGCAGGGTAAGGAGTGAAACAATGCTCCATTTCCTTGAGGAATACGAGATATATGTTTCCTCGGGCAGTGCTTGCGCAAAGGGCGCACCGAGCTATGTGCTCAGCGCTATGGGATACGGCAGTGAAAGAGCAGACAGCGCATTGCGTGTCAGTTTTTCAAAGCTCAACACCAAAGAAGATGTTGACGCACTTTGCACCGCACTTGAGCAGGGACTAAAGGTACTTGTTCACAGATAAACTGAAAGGTAAAAACCAATGAAAGAAATTATACTTTTAAAAGACGGCGAAATTGTGCTTAAGGGTCTTAATCGCCGCACATTTGAAGATGTTCTTAAAAAGAATATCAAACACGCACTTTCACCACTGGGCAGTTTTGAAATCAGATCGGCTCAGTCGATTATATATGTAAAGCCTCTTTCGGACGATATAGACCTTGACGAGGCTTGCCTGAAAATTTCAAGGGTATTCGGTATTGTATCGTATTCAAGAGCGGCTATTTGCGAAGAAAAGACCCTCGAATCAATTATGGCTACTGCACCTGTTTACCTTGAAAAGGAGCTTAAAGCAGCCAAAACCTTTAAGGTAGAGGCAAGAAGAAGTGACAAACGCTTTCCGTACAAGTCACCTGAAATTTGTGCCGAGCTTGGCGGAGTAATTCTTGATAAATTTCCGCATTTGAGTGTAGATGTTCATAATCCCGACCTTATTGTAAATGTTGAGGTTCGTGATTTTGGCGCATATGTTCACGGTGCGGCTCTCAGGGGCGCAGGCGGTATTCCTGTTGGCACAAGCGGCAACGCAGCCATTCTTATAAGCGGCGGCATTGACTCGCCTATTGCCGCATATATGATGGCGAAAAGAGGCTTAAAGCTGACAGCAATTCACTTTGCAAGTCCTCCGTACACAAGCAAAAGAGCGGAAGACAAGGTTGTAAGACTTTTAAGACGAGTAAGCCGTTACGCAGGCAAAATGACAATGTATACGGTTCCGTTTACAAAAATTCAGGAAACAATAAAAAATGAATGTCCCGAAGAGCTTTTTACAATTATTATGCGCAGACTTATGATGCAGATTTCCTCACGAATTGCCGAGGATAATAATTGTACGGCGCTTATTACGGGTGAGAGCCTCGGTCAGGTTGCAAGCCAGACAATCGGCGCTCTCAGCTGTACCGATGAGGCGGCGGATTTACTTGTGTTCAGACCGCTGATTGGTATGGATAAGCAGGAAATAATTGATATTTCTTACAAGATAGACACATACGATATTTCAATAGAGCCGTATGAGGATTGCTGTACGGTGTTTACCCCAAAGCATCCGAGAACACGCCCCGTTTTGAAGTATGTTAAAGAGGCACAGGAAAAGGCAGACTTTGCACCAATGATTGAAGAGGCACTCGCAAATCTTAAGGTTACAGAGATTTCTGCTCAAGATGAATAATATACCAAAATTACCATGACACGAAAGGATGAACCTGCGTGGATATTGAAATTTTATTGGTAAACCAAAACGATGATACAGCTGTTGACAACAGTGAGCTTTCGGGCAAACTTGCCGAAAACAGTTTTATGCTTACCTATGTAACACCCGTTGGATTTAAAAGCAAACAAATTATTGCGGCTTTGGATAAATGCGCAGATAACGAAGAAAAGCCCGCTGTTGTAATTGTTGCAAACGCCCTTTCGGATAAGGGAGCAGACAGCTTTAAAAGGCACTTTTCGGAAGTAGTGGAGCAGGCTGAAAGAGCCGAAAGAGTGAAAGTTCCTAAGGACTATTGGAAAAAGCACGATAAGGCACTTAAAAATGCCAAAAAGCTGAAACTTTCCGATGAAAAGGTGCAGGAGATTAAAGACGGCTTTAAGCTATACAGAAAGAAGTCGAAGATTTTTAATCTCGGTGACTTAGGCAACGGATGTAAAGGCTTTTGCTTTATGTATAAAGGTATGAGAGTTGCCGTACTGCCGAGAACGAAGTATTCGCTTAATAATACCGAGGATATGATTGTTGCGGCGGCGCTGAAAGCTATTGAGGTTTTCGAGTACAACGAGGCTGAGTATCCCGGAGGATTCAGCAAGGTGGAGTATGTTCCGCCAAGAAAAGGCTTTAAGTACCGCTTTATTCCTATGCGTGGCGACAGCGGCAAAGATGTGGCGAGAAAATCGGTTGCGCTTGTATCGCTTGCGGTATTTATCGGCGCTCTTTCAATGCTGCTTTACAATATGGTTTACTTAAGCTATCAGAATAAAGAAAAAATGAATGATATTCAGATGATTTACCATAATACCACTGACAACAGCTCCTCTCAGGAAGGTGATAAAAAGCCTACCGAGGAGGAAAAGGTGGATTGGGCAAAGCTCAAGGATATTAACAAAGAAATTGTGGGCTGGGTTGAAATTAACGATACCCAAATCGACTACCCTGTTTTGTATCACGAGGGCGACAGCCGTTCTTCTCAGTATTATCTTTACAGAGATTATAAAGGCAATCCCGATGATTGGGGCAGTGTGTTTATTGATTATCGCAGTACCAAGAGTACAAAGAGCAAAAATGTAATTATGCATGGTCATCATATGAATGACGGCACAATGTTTGCCGATATGCTTAAATACGGCAGATATTCAATAGATATGGATTTCTACAAAAAATCCCCAACAATTACATTTAACACTCCCGATGAAAACGCAACATACAAGATTATTTCAGTGTTTAAGACAAATACATTGTCAAGCCATGGCGAATTTTTCAATTATATGATAGGCGAGTTCCAAAACGAAAAGGACTTTATGAACTATGTTTACAATGTAAGAGTTCGTTCAATGGTAAACTGTCCTGTTGATGTAAACGAAGATGACAGCCTTATTACACTTTCAACCTGTTCTTACGAATATACCGATTTCAGAACGGTAATTGTTGCAAGAAAGGTAAGAAAGGGAGAATCTGCAAAGGTTGATGTTTCTCAGGCATCGGCAAACAATAATGCAGTATGGCCGCAGGTTTACTATGACAGAAACGGCGGCACCCGTCCGACTGTAACAGATTTCTGCACAGCATATGACGCAGGTCAGATTGATTGGTACAGCGGCGATTATGACTTTAAGGATCAGAAAATTGTTGAGGCTACTACCGCTCCTGTTGCAACAGACGCACAGGGCAACACAGTAAAGCCTACTCAGCCAACAACTGCTGAGCCTACAACGCAGGCAAAGGTTTATGTGACTGTTAAGTTTATTAACTTTGACGGTTCTCTGATAAGCGAGCAAAAGGTTGAAGTAGGTAAGGCGGCAAAAGCACCGGCAGATCCGGTACAGCCGAGCGACGATTATTATGATTATATATTCAAAGGATGGCAGCTTGATTTCAGCAAGGTTTACAGCGATATGACAATCGCACCGAATTTTGAGCCTGTACTGAAACAACAGCCTACCGATGCGGTATCGGAGGAGGTAATGTCGGAGTGACGGGTGAACTGATTTTTTACGCCGCTCGCAAAACCTCACTTTGCGAAAGGTCTTTGAGAAAGAGCTTTTCTGAGCTTGATATGATTGCCGGAGAATCAAAGTTTGCGGCAAACTGCAAGGCGCTTGGAGAGCTGGTTGTAAGTTCACTCCAAACAAATGACATTGTTTTTGTTACGGGTGGCTTAGATATAGGCGGAGATACCGACAGCCCGAGCGTTTTTGCAAGGGCGCTTGCGGATAATCCGCCAAAGGAAATGAAAAGGTTAAAAAATTCCTCAGGCAGCGACGGCTATGTGTTTGCAACGGAGAGTCAGGCAATAATTCTTTTGCCCGATGATCCGCAGCAGATTGAAAGCATAATGAACGGCGCTTTGCGAGGATTTCTAAAAAGGTATAGGGAAAACAAAATGATTGCTTAAATGCAGCAAAGAGGAAAGGAACAGCAATTTATGAAAACAGAAGCATTTGAAAAATACGAGTCATCGGTACGCTCTTATTGCCGACATTTTCCAACAGTTTTTAAAACTGCAAAGGGTTCAATTATCACTGACGAAGAGGGCAACGATTATATCGACTTTTTCTGTGGTGCAGGTGCCGTAAACTACGGTCATAATAACGAATATATCAAGGAAAAGACACTTGAGTATTTTTCAACAGACGGTATTATTCACGCACTTGATATGTATACAGTGCCAAAGCGTGAGTTTATTGAAACATTTGAAACTAAAATTCTTGAGCCAAGAGGCTATAATTACAGAATTCAGTTTCCGGGCCCGACAGGTACAAACGCTGTTGAGGCTGCATTGAAACTTGCAAGAAAGTACACCGGCAGAAGAAATATTTTTGCGTTTATGGGTTGTTTCCATGGTATGACACTCGGCGCACTTTCTGCTACTTCTGAAATGTTTGCAAGAAACGGCGCTATTGCATCTCTTACAGACTGCACACATATTCCTGCTCCTTATATGGTAGAGGGACTTGATGTTGTTAAATATATGCAGATGCTCATTGACGATGACCACTCGGCAACAGAAAAGCCGGCAGCGGTTATTATGGAAACTGTTCAGGCAGAGGGCGGCATCAGAGTATTTGATGTTGAATTTTTAAAGGCTGTAAGAGAGTTCTGCACAAAGAACGATATTCTTATGATTGTTGATGATATTCAGATCGGCTGCTGCCGCAGCGGCTCATTCTTCTCGTTTGAGCGTGCAGGTATTCAGCCTGATATTGTTGTAATGTCAAAGTCAATCGGCGGTATTGGTATGCCAATGTCGGTTGTACTCCACAAGCCTGAAATTGATGTTTGGAAACCGGGCGAGCACAACGGCACATTCAGAGGAAATCAGCTTTCATTTGTTGCAGGCAAGGCGGCTATCGAGTATCTTCTTGAAAATAATGTTGAGGCTGAAACAGTGCGCAAGGGTGAAATTGTAAAGAACTTTGTTGAAAAGGAAATTCTCCCACTCAACGATAAGCTTGAGCTCAGAGGTATAGGTCTTATGTGGGGTATTGACTGCTCTAAGGTAGACCCTGCACTTGCGTCTAAGCTTTCTGACCTTTGCTTTACAAAGAACCTTATTTGTGAGGTCGCAGGCAGAGAGGGCAGCGTATTCAAGATTATGCCGGCTCTTGTTATTGAGGACGAACTCCTCTTAAAGGGACTTAACATTGTCAAGGAATCATTTAAGGAACTCCTTGCTAATTATTAATCAAAATAAAACTAAGCCTGTTCAGCTTTGTGTGCTGAACAGGCTTTTGCTTTACTTTGTTGCCCGACCGATAATTTGCTAACCATAATTTGCCCACTCAAAATCTTGATAAAAAACCAAAAACAAAGGGAATCCGTTTATCGGATTCCCTTTGTTATAAAAGTTCAATTTCATGCTTTTGCTTTGAGTATTCTCGGTAGAGAGTTTCGCTGATTGCCATTTTGTGAATAATATTTTTTACCGTTGTATCAAGTCCGCTGTTCTCACTGTAATCGGCAGGATAAATATAGTCAACTCTGCCTCTCTGTAACAAATCCTCAACCTTTGCGTCTTTTTTCTGATACACTGCAATAGAATATCCGCCGTAGGCTTTCATCATTTTCATACATGGCACATCAGAAAGTCCGTCGCCAATATAAATCATATTGCAAAACGGAATACGCTTGCTGTCATCGGGCATTGATTTGTTTAAATCATTATCGTTGGCAACATCAAGCACACCCTTGTTTATGCGGTACACAAACTGAGTTTTGTTTGTGTAGTTTACATCGGTTTTCGGCCATACGCCGTTGCCGTTTTCGTCATAAAGAAATTCGCAGGCAAATATGCTTTTAAATTCATTTGCAATCTGTGTGCCCTCAATAATCTCTTTAAGTCCCGAAGAAATTACATAATGCTCCACGCATACGCCAAGGCTCTCTCCATAAGCGTTTATTCGTGAAAACCATTTTGTAACACCGTCAAAAAGTTCAACCTTTTTGCCCGTTTCAACAAGTTTTTCCCTGAGCAAAGGAATGTTCTTGTCCTTAGATATTTTTACCATTGCATACATATATGCAAGAATTGAGTCCATATGCTCCTTATGACCGATTTCGTTGGTATAGCTCCAAAATTCGTCCTCGGTTATGCCAAGACTCGGAATAAAGCCGTATCCCTGCATATCTTTTGTACAAAGCGTTTTATCAAAATCATACATTATTGCAATTATAGGCTTTTCGTTCATAATAACCTCTTACTGTGCCGAATAGGTTGTGATTTCAACAGAAGTTATAGTAATGTCTTCTGTCGGCTTATTTGTAGATGAGTCAACATTTACTGCGGCAATGGCATCTACCACATCCATTCCGTCAATTACCTGTGCAAATACTGTGTGTCCTCTGTCCACCGCATTGTATGCACCGTCAAGATACGGATTGCCGCCGTTATCGTTATACAGCTTTTTAATTTCATCACTGATTACATCTGTGTTGTAGCAAAATGTTCCGTTCTGCTGAACAAAAGCAGAGAAAAGCTCTGAATCCCTGTAGTTTTCAAGCTGTGCTTTTACATTTGTCCACTGATTTTCATAAGCGGCAAAACCGCCGTTCTTTTGGAATGCCTCCGGTGTTGTTTGGTTAATAAAGAACTGACTGCCGTTTGTATCAGGGCCGCTGTTCGCCATTGATACAGCTCCTCTTATGTTAAAGAGCTTGTCGCAGAATTCATCCTCGAAGTTTTCACCGTATGAGCTTGTGCCGCCCGTACCGTTTGCGTTTTCGTAGTCACCGCCCTGAATCATAAAGTCATTGATTACACGATGAAAAATTGTATTGTTGTATTTGCCCTCGTTGGCAAGGTTAATGAAGTTTGTAACGGTCTTTGGTGCTTGGTCGGCAAAAAGGCGGAGCTTTATGTCACCCTTTGATGTGTGCATAATTGCAATGGTGTCGCCGTCTTTTGGTGCTTCAAGTTGAAATCCGACGGGGTTGCTGTCATAATTGATAGAAGGGTTTATGCCCACTGTTGACGGCACTATGCCCATATCTTCAAGCGCAGATACCGCAGGCTTGCCTACCTTAGCCTCGTCGCTTGTAGCAACGGCAGTAGTGGTGGGTTCTTCGGCTTTTGAGCTTTCAGGCTTTTCTTTATTATCGGAACAGCCTGCCGCAAAGGCAGGAATAAGCGCAAGTGCCACTATAAGGCACAAAGTTTTTTTTATTTTGTTGTATTTCATATTGTATGAATTCCTTTCGGTACAAATTTATACATTTTTATCATAACATATTTTAATAAAAAATGCAACTTTTTAAGTGAATTAGCCAATTTTTCGAGTTTTTGAGTTTGCTCGAAAAAATAATTACTTGTATTGTTTTATTATGCTTTGTGTGTTACAATAATAAAGTATAGCTATGCAGTCGGTTTTAAGATGCTTTAACTTAAAACGGAGTGCATTGATATGTATAGGGGTTATACTATGATAAAATTAGAAAAGCTTAACAGAAACGAGGCAGTGCGCTATCTCGGTGGGGCAGGTATTCAGCTCAACTACCGAATGGATGTACTGATGAACGAATGTGAAAAGGCGGTGCTTGAAAAAGCCTCGCCAAAATATCTTTATACAGAAAAAGACTTGCCTTGCCCTCAGCTTATGGGCGGCAAAGATATAGAGTCGCACCTAAGCGGATGTGAAAAAGCTATTGTAATGTGCGCTACTATCGGCACTGAGGTTGATAAACTCATAAGAATTTCGCAGATTTCCGATATGGCTCGTGCTGTGGTAATGGACAGTCTTGCGAGTGTTGCCGTTGAACAGGTATGCAATACCTTTGACAAAATAATTGCGGAAAAATACAGCGATTACAATATGACATTCCGATTTAGTCCGGGCTATGGCGACTATCCGATAGAAATGCAAAAGGTAGTATTGCAGATGCTCGATGCGCCAAAGAAAATAGGGCTTTGCACAAATGACAATTATTTGCTTATGCCTGCAAAGTCGGTTACGGCTGTAATGGGACTTTCTAAAAATCCGATAGAACGAAAAAAGCGTGGCTGTGCCATCTGTAATATGAGAGAAACCTGTAAATTCAGAAGAAAGGGGCTTCATTGTGGGGTTTAGAGAATTATTAAAGGAAAAGGAATTTATAATACTTGACGGTGCAACCGGCACTATGATTCAGAAAAGCGGCGTTGAGTATGACGAAGTACCTGAAACGCTGAATATCACTCATCCCGAGTTAATTGCGTCTTTTCATAAGGCTTATGTAGACGCAGGTGCTGATGTTGTGTATGCCAACACCTTTGGTGCAAATGCATACAAACTTGAGGGCTGCGGTTACAGTGTAGAGGAAATAGTAGGCGCAGGTGTGAGCATTGCAAAAAATGCGGTTGGCGACAGAGCGCTGGTAGCACTTGACATAGGTTCTATCGGTCAGTTGCTTGAGCCGGCAGGTTCACTTACTTTTGAAGAGGCCTACGAATACTACAAACAGCTTATTCTTGCAGGCAAAGATGCAGATGTTATTGCTTTTGAAACCATGACAGACCTCTACGAGCTGAAAGCCGCTGTACTTGCCGCAAAAGAAAACAGCGACAAACCTATATTTACAACAATGACATTTGAACGCAATATGCGTACATTTACAGGTGCATTGCCATCAGCCTTTGCGGTTACAATGGAGAACCTCGGTGTTGACGCCCTTGGTGTGAACTGTTCGCTTGGCCCTGATGAACTTGAGCCGATTGTAAGCGAAATTTCAAAATATACAAATCTTCCTATTGTAATCAAGCCAAATGCAGGCTTGCCTGACCCTAACACCAACGAATACAATGTTATGCCTGATGATTTTGCAAAGGCATCACTCTCACTTTTGAAGTACGGTGTAAAGGTTCTCGGCGGTTGCTGTGGTACAAATCCTGATTATATCAAGGCGCTTAAAGACGCTCTTAAAGACAAAAAATATCAGCCGTCCAAAAAAGAGGTAGACACAACAGTGTGCAGTGCAAGCTCTGTTGTTGAAGTAAACCACCCGAGAATTATCGGTGAAAGAATTAACCCTACCGGCAAAAAGCTCTTTAAGCAGGCGCTTGTTGATAATAATATTGACTATATTCTCACTCAGGCATTAAGTCAGACAGGCGCAGGCGCAGAAATTCTTGATGTCAATGTAGGTCACCCTGAAATTGACGAAAAGCAAATGATGGTGCGAGTGCTGAAGGCAATTCAGAGCGTATGTGACGCACCTTTGCAGATTGACTCAACTAAACCCGATGTGCTTGAGGCAGGACTTCGTGCATACAACGGCAGACCGATTGTAAACTCGGTAAACGGCGAAGAAAAAAGCCTGAGCACTGTATTGCCGCTTGTAAAAAAATACGGCGCTTGCGTGGTAGGCCTTACTCTTGACGAAAACGGTATTCCAAAGACTGCCGAGGGCAGATTTGAAATTGCAAAACGAATTGTTGAGAGGGCAGAGGAAATAGGCATTGACAGACGAGATATTTTCATAGACTGCCTTACAATGACGGTTTCGGCTGAGCAGTCTGCCTGCCGACAAACTCTTAATGCTTTGCACAGAGTGAAAACCGAGCTTGGCTGTAAAACTTGCCTCGGTGTTTCAAATATTTCATTCGGACTTCCAAATCGTGACCTCGTTACAAGAACATTCCTTACAATGGCGCTTGAAGAGGGACTTGACCTGCCAATTATCAACCCTAACATTGAGTCCATTACAGGCGCTGTAAGAGCATATCGTGTGCTTGACGGCATTGACAAAAACTCAATGGACTTTATTGCGGCTTACAATGACGCTGTTCAGACTCCCGTTGCCAACAACAATGTTTCAACTGATATGGATATTATGACAGCTGTTTTCAACGGATTTAAAAGTGAGGGCGCATTACTTACAGAAAAAATGCTTGCCGAAACAGGCGACGCAATGAAAATTGTAAATGAAATGCTTATCCCTGCGCTTGATAAGGTTGGCGAGGGTTTTGAAAAGAACAAAATCTTTTTGCCTCAGCTTATTCAGAGTGCCAATGCCGCTCAGGCTTGCTTTGATGTAATTAAAAAGCATATTTCAAAGACAAGCGGAGAAACAGTGAGCAAGGGAAAAATTATTGTTGCAACTGTAAAGGGCGATATTCACGATATAGGCAAAAACATTGTAAAGGTATTGCTTGATAATTACGGCTATACAGTTGTTGACCTTGGCAAAGATGTTGACCCTCAGCTTGTTGTAGATACGGCTATTGAGCAGAATATAAAGATGATTGGTTTGTCGGCTCTTATGACCACAACTCTCAAGAGTATGGAAGATACCATTAAACTTGTAAGAGAAACAAAGGAGCTGCAAAATCCTGACGGCAGCAGCAAGTGTGTAATTTTTGTAGGCGGTGCTGTGCTTACTGAAGAGTATGCAATGAAAATCGGCGCTGACTATTATTGCAGGGATGCAAAGGAAAGTGTAGATACAGCTAAAAAGGTTTTAGGCTAACATAAAAGGGCAGTTCCGCTCAGGAATTGCCCTTAGTAATATTTATTACACATATTTCAGGTTGATTGTTAAATCTCGGAACAGGATTTGATACGCCAAGCCCTGCGGAAATAATCATTGTTGTATTGTCAAAAAGAAATTCGCCTTTATCGTATTGCGGAAAAAGTCCTTGATTTGGTACGATAACTCCGCCGACAAATGGAATTTGCACAAGACCGCCGTGAGTATGACCGCACAATACGAGATCTATTTTTGATGTTCCTACAATATCTTTTATATACTCAGGCTGATGATGGAGAAGTACAGAGTAGCAGTTCTCTGAGTCGGTTTTGAATTTTTCCCAAAAGTGCGCCTCGGGTGTATCGTAATCGGGAGCGCCATATTCATAAAACGGAAAGTCTGACATTCCGCCAATCAATATTTTATCTCCGCCCTTAGTTGTAAATATTGTGGACTCGTTGTCAAGCAAGGTTGCTCCGCAAGCTGTTATGTCTGATTTAAAATCAATTTTGTCGGCAATATCTCGTTCGTGGTTGCCAAGACAGCAGTAAACGGGAGCAATTTTTGATATTTTTGTCAACAGAATTTTCATAATGTCGTCATTTACATAATTGCGAGTTACCATATCTCCTGCAACGGCTATGAAATCAGGCTGCTGCTCTTTGATTTTATTTACAAGTTCGCTGTTATCCGTACCGTATTCTTTGTTGTGCAGATCCGAAATCAAAACTATTTTTATCTTGTTTTCGATTCTGTCGGACTTTAGGTTATATTCCGTTGTTTTTAAAAATAAATTGCTATGCACCAGCTCCGCAACAAATAAAGCGGAGAGTGCAGAAAAAATTATCAGTGATAGTTTTCTTTTAGATTTTTTCATAAAAATGTCCTTTGCTTATAATAATGTGATATTTTTTATAATATTATATTATACCTAAAAATTACATTTTTCAAATATAGTGAATTGTTGTATTAAAATATTGTGTTTTACTTATAAAGCAAAATATAATAGATTTGACAAAATACTAATTTTGATGTATAATATTGTGTAATAAATTTGTATAATTTTTTTAATTTGAACTATGTGTTTGTATGAAAATTTATATAATTGGTTAAAAATGATGGGGTCTATCTAAAAATGAAAAAAATAAATTACCGCAAGCTCGTTCTTGCGTTAGCGGATGTTTTTATTATTGTGGTAAGCGGTATTGTGCTAAATTACGGATTATCGCTTGTTTTTCCCAAAATTTCTGAGGCAAACAGAGGTTTGCTTTACACTATAATTTTATCTCTTGCAATTTGTATGCTGATTTTGTTCGGAGTAGGCGCTTACAGAAGACTATGGAGATATTTTAATTTAAAAGATTACCTTGTTTGCGGTGTGGCTATGCTGGCGGGTTTTGCTTTGAGTGGTATTATTATGTTCGTTTTGCAGATAAGGCAGTCTTTCTTATTTATTGCTTTATATGCTTTGTTTGCAACAGGCGGCGTGCTTTTATTCAGGTTTATTTTTAAGCGCACTTTTCTTGATTTAACCGAATCTGGCAGAGCAGACAACTGTGAACGCACTCTTATTGTTGGCGCAGGCAATGCAGGCAGAATGGTTCTTACAGAAATTCAGAATGCCGTTTACGATGAAAACAGTCCGGCCCGTAATCTTATGGCAGTAGGCTTTGTTGATGACGATGAAACCAAGCTCAGCCACAGAATTAACGGTGTGCCTGTTCTCGGCATATGCAGAGAGATTCCTAAAATTTGTAATGATAACAAAATTACAAATATAATTGTAGCCATTCCGTCATGCGAGGAAGAGGAAAAGAGAAAAATTCTTAATTACTGCTCCGAAACTCAGTGTAAAATCAAGATTATTCCTTATTTAAGCGAGCTTTTGTTTGATGATAAGCACACAGAACTTATTTCTCAGGCAAAGGAAATTAAGATTGCGGATTTGCTCGGCAGAAAGCCGATTGAGTTTGATAAAAAAGAGATTAAAGAATTGGTTACAGGCAAAATCTGTATGGTTACAGGCGGCGGCGGTTCTATCGGCAGTGAGCTTGTAAGACAGATTGCAAAGTATTCGCCAAAGCAAATAATCATAGTAGATATATATGAAAACAATGCTTATGATATTCAGCAGGAGCTTGTGCTTGAGTACGGCTCAGAGCTTAACCTTGTAACATTGATTTCATCGGTGCGTGATTATGATAAAATGGAATTGATATTTAAAACATATCGTCCACAGCTTGTATTTCACGCAGCTGCCCACAAGCATGTTCCTCTTATGGAAACAGTGCCTGAGGAGGCGGTTAAAAATAATATCTTCGGTACATATAATGTTGCAACACTTGCAGAAAAATACGGTGCCGACAAATTTGTTATGATTTCAACCGACAAGGCTGTAAATCCTACAAATGTAATGGGTGCAACAAAGAGGGCCTGCGAAATGATAATTCAGCACAAGGCTCAGCACAGCACTCATACAGAATTTGTAACCACCCGTTTTGGCAATGTACTTGGCTCAAACGGCTCGGTTATACCTTTGTTTAAGCGTCAGATTGAAAGCGGTTCACCTGTAACTGTTACTCATCCTGACATAATCAGATATTTTATGACAATTCCGGAGGCTGTTTCTCTTGTTCTTGAGGCAGGTGCAATGGCTCATGGCGGCGAGATTTTTGTGCTTGATATGGGTGCTCCCGTAAAAATCACGACTCTTGCCGAAAATCTCATTCGTATGTACGGCAAGATTCCGTACAAAGATGTTCCGATTATTTTTACAGGCTTAAGACCCGGTGAAAAACTTTTTGAGGAACTTTTGATGGACGAAGAAGGACTTAAATCTACTGCAAATGAAAAGATTTTTATCGGTAATCAGATTAATATTAATTCTGAAGAACTGCTTAAAAAACTTGAGGAGCTGAAAATTGTGGCAAATCACAATGACAGCGAAAAAACAGTAGAACTTCTTGCGGATCTTGTACCTACTTTTAACCATAAGACAAACTGATATATTACTCATCAGTAAAGGAGAGAATACAAAATGTGTGGTATCGTTGGATATGTTGGACCTAAAGATTGCAGTGATGTGCTTGTAAGTGCGCTTACAAAGCTCGAATATAGAGGTTATGATTCAGCAGGTATAGCTGTTTTTGGAAAAAACGGCATTGAAACAGTTAAAACAAAAGGTAAACTTAAAAATCTTGTTGATAAGATGGCAGTTGAGGGTAAACCGGAGGGTCATGTAGGTATAGGCCATACAAGATGGGCAACTCACGGTGAGCCGTCAGATGTAAACTCACATCCGCACAGCGGCGCAAGAGTTACCATTGTTCATAACGGAATTATTGAAAATTACATTGAATTAAAAGAATTTCTTACTTCAAAGGGCAGAACTTTCCTCAGTGATACAGACACCGAGGTTGTTGCACAGCTACTTGATTATAAATATAACGGAAATCCGCTTGAAACTATCGACAGCGTAATGGCTGAACTTAAGGGTTCTTTTGCTCTCGGTATTATGTTCAAAGATTTTCCGGACAGAATTTTTGCCGTAAGAAGAGAGAGTCCGCTTATTGTTGGCGTAGCTGACGGCGAAAGCTTTATTGCGTCCGATGTTCCTGCAATTCTTAAATACACAAAGAATTACTATCTTCTCGACCATGATGAGATTGCTACACTTACAGCTGACGGCGTTTCATTTGTTGATGAGCACCTCGATCCTATTGAAAAGGAATTAAAGGTTGCCGATTGGGATATGGAGGCTGCCGAAAAAGGCGGTTATCCGCACTTTATGATTAAAGAAATTAACGAACAGCCTGAGGCAATCAGAACAACCGTTGCTCCGAGAGTAAGAGATGGTTTGCCGTGTCTTGAGGAGTGCGGCATTACACTTGAAAAGTTAAGAGAATTTAAGTCTATTTCTGTTGTTGCCTGCGGTACTGCTATGCACGCAGGTTTGGTTGGCAAATATATTATCGAAAGCATTGCAAGAGTTCCTGTTACAGTTGATATTGCATCTGAATTCAGATACAGAAATCCGATAGTAGGCGAGGGCGACCTTGTAATTATTATTTCACAGTCGGGCGAAACAGCCGACAGCCTTGCAGCAATGCGCCTTGCAAAGCAGAAAGGTGCTACAACACTTGCCATTGTAAACGCAAAGGGCAGCTCTATTGCAAGAGAGGCAGATATGCTTATTTATACTCTTGCAGGCCCTGAAATCTCTGTTGCATCTACAAAGGCTTATATTACACAGCTTTCAGTTATGTATCTGTTTGCGTTTGAGCTTGCACTTGCTAAGGAAACTGTAAGCGAGGCAGAGTGCAAAAGACTTGTTTCGTCACTTCTTAAAATGCCTGATGCCGTTAAGTATGTTATTGAAACAACCGAGGAACAGTGTAAGTATGTAGCAACAAAGCTCATCACCACAGACAGCCTGCTCTACATTGGCAGAGGTCTTGACTATGCGCTTTCAATGGAAGGCTCACTTAAGCTCAAGGAAGTTTCTTACATTCATTCTGAGAGTTATGCGGCAGGCGAGTTAAAGCACGGCACAATTTCTCTTATTGAGGACGGTATGCCTGTAATTGCTGTTGCAACACAGAGCGACCTTATAGCCAAAACAATCAGCAATATTGTTGAGGTTAAGTCAAGAGGTGCGATGAATATTCTCGTTTGCTCAGAGGCTTGCGCAAGAACACTTGAGGACGGCATTGCAGATTATGTAATCAAAGTGCCTCAGACAGATGAACTTCTTATGCCAATTTCAGCGGTTGTACCACTTCAGATACTTGCTTATTACACAGCGGTAAATAAGGGCAATGACCCTGATAAGCCAAGAAATCTTGCAAAGTCGGTTACTGTTGAATAATTTAAAATTGAAACATTAGAAATTTTATTTATTATAAAAACAAGTGATGGTGTTGCCGTCACTTGTTTTTTGTTTTCAGGTTCTTTGTTAATAGTTGAGATTAATAAAAAAGATTCTATATGTTGAGGGAACATTTAGAAATTATGGTTAAGAAGATTTTTCGTTCGGGCAAGAAAGTACGATAAAAGAAAATGTTTCTGTCCCGAAGTTAAAAATTTGAACTAAATTTTAAGTTTATTAAACTAAAATTTGTGCGCTGAACCATAATTATCCCTCAATAGGCAGGAAAGAAAATTTATTTTTTAAAAAATTTAATACTTTAACGCTTTAAATTCAAAAAAATACTTTGTAAAACACAGCATTTCACTTGTATTTTTTGTTCGTATTATGTATAATAAATGATGTATATGGATTTATTGACAGAATATTCTGTTTTTGGAGGATTTTAGTATGATTGCTAAAAATATAAAAAGGATTTTTACAACATTCGTTTGCGCAGCTCTTGTTGCGTGTACCGCTTTTGTCTGCAATGCCGCAGGCAGTAAAATTCAAATTGAAAAGCTCGACAATATGACTATTCAGTTGCCTGACGATATGCTTGGCATAACAAGGGACAGTAAAAGTACAGACAAGTATTTTTCTGTCTTCGGACTTGATTATGACAAAACAATGTCTGATTTTAAAAGCAGCGATATTTTTATGCAGGCTATGGATAACAAAGCCACCACAACGGTTACCGTAACTATGACAAGAAACGGCGACAGTGAGGGCATAAAAAATTATAAATTGCTTTCCGAAGAAAAGCTCTATGAGGTGAGAGATAATTTTATCTCTCAGGGTGAGTATATAAGCTGTACCCCAGACGAGGCAGCAGACCTTGTATGGCTTATGTTCGATTTGAATGTATCAAGCGGCAGCGATAAGATTAAAGCCTATCAGGCAAATACGGTTTATGACGGAATGAGCATTAATGTTACAATTCAGCATAACGGCGGCAATGTTACTTCTGCGGATTATCAAACATTAAAGTCTATTCTTTCGACTGTAACCTTTAACTCAAAGGCTGACCCGAACGGCGATTTTACAACCTATGTTTACATAGGAATAATTGCGTTGGTAATTATTCTGTTTATTATTGTTATGATAGCAAGCAAAAAGGCTAAGAAAAAGAATAAAAAGAGCAGAAACGAAAAGATACTTCGTGAGCTTACCGATAAATATAAGTCGGACAATAAGCCTGCAAGAAAGCCGCAGAATGAAGATATTATGAGTATCTACAAGGCTTATGACGAGATGAAAAATTCTGATACAGAAATAAGCAGTGGCAGAAAAGATGACGATTTTGACGATTACAAGGATATTGACGAGGAAGAAGTAAAGGTAAGAATTTACGAGAAACCGACTGTATCCGATGCGGAGATTGATGCTATCGTAAACGAGAGCAAGGCAAGATTTAAAAACGAGGGCACAGATGTTGAGATAATCGAAACAAAGGCAGAGAAACTTGAGCCTGAAGAAGTTATCGCAGATGAAATCGAAGAGGCTCAGGAGGATTTACAGACCGATGAGGTTGTAGATACCGTAGCGGAAGACGAGCCTGAAAAAGCCGGGAATACCGAAGAAACAGTAACTTCAAACGAAAGCGAAGAGGACTTTGAATCTGATGACTATTCTGATGACGAAAAGTACGAAGATGCGGCACAGTCGGAAATTTCTGAGGCTGACAGCGAGGAAGATGAAACTCAGGCTGATGAAGTTACAGAAGTAAGTGCGGAAGAGGTTGACTCGGCAGACGATGATGAAACCGATGAAGATATTGAAAATGACGAGGAGGACGAGGAGGAACTCAGAAGAGAGGCAGAGAAGAACACCGCTGACGATTTTGACGAGGGATATGATTTCTTTGAAGAAAAGCCGAGAAGAATCGTTGGTATCATTGATGTGGACAGCTCAGACCTTAAAAATGCCGTTGATTATGATGTGCTTTCGGAAGAGGAAAAGCGAGCAGTAGAGGTTGAAACTGCCACAGATAACGATAAGACAGAAAACTTCGTTGAGATTGCCTCAAAGGCAGGCAACGGAATTAAGAATTTCTTTGTTCATTGCGGATATTTCTGCACAAATGTGTCAAGACTTGTAAAGCGTAAGTATGCTGCCAAAAAGCGTAAAAAAGCAGAGCTTGAGCGCAGAGAAAGAGAGCGTATGAGAATACAGCAGGCGGCTCAGAGGCGTGACAGCAACGGACTTGTAAAGGTTCACAGTGCAACACAGAAAAGACCACAGTCGCAGTACAGAAATTCTCAGCCAAACCGCAAAGCACCAAGCAGAAGACCACAGCAGAATAACAGCAGAAGAAAGTAAATAGGGGTGATTATTATAGATACTTTATTAATTAAAAATGCGCACATAGTGTCACCGTCAGACGGACTTGACAATGTTGCCGATGTACTTGTCAAGGACGGAAAAATTGCGGAGATTGCGGAAAATATTTCATTTGACGGCAATGTAATTGACGCTGACGGCTTAACTCTGATTCCGGGACTTGTAGATATGCATGTGCATCTTCGTGATCCGGGTCAAACTCAAAAGGAAGATATTATTACAGGCTGCAAGGCGGCAGCTGCCGGCGGCGTTACAAGCCTGCTTGCAATGCCAAACACAATTCCTACTACCGACAATGCCGAAACAGTTAAATACATTCTTGACAAGGCAAAGAATGCAGACGCAAATGTTTATGTTGCGGCGAGCATTACAAAAGGACTCAAAAGCCTTGAGCCAACCGACCTTGACGAATTAAAGTCGGCAGGTGCGATTGCGCTTTCGGATGACGGCAGACCTGTTGAAAACACAAAATATTTAAGCGATGCAATGAAAAAAGCACCACAGCTCGGTATGACGGTTGTTGCCCATTGTGAGGATCTTTTCCTTGCGGACGGCGGCAAAATCAACGGCGGCGAAGTAAGCGAAAATCTTGGCGTAAAGGGTATTCCTGCCGCAGCTGAGGATTGCGGTACAGCAAGAGAAATTGCGCTTGCGGCAGCACTTGATGTTCCGATACACATTTGTCATGTCAGCACAAAGACAAGCGTTGCGCTTGTACGAGATGCAAAGAAAAGAGGCGTTAAGGTTACAGCCGAAACCGCCCCACATTATTTCTCAATGACAGAAAAGGAATTGCTTGCAAAGGACGCAGATTTCAGAATGAATCCGCCACTTCGCACACACGAAGATGTGGTGGAGATTATAAGCGGTCTTAAAGACGGCACGCTTGATGCAATCGCAACCGACCATGCACCGCACACACCCGAGGAAAAGGCTGATTTTGTAAAAGCACCGAACGGCTCAATCGGTATGGAAACCTCGTTTGCGGTATCATACACTTATCTTGTAAAAACAGGATTGCTTACACTTTCCGAGCTTGTAGAAAAGATGAGTACAAATCCTGCCGAAATTTTAAAAATAAACGCAGGACATATTAAAGTAGGAGCAGCAGCCGACCTTGCGCTTGTTGATTTAAACCAAGAGTGGGTTGTTGATGTAAACAAACTGCATGGCAAAAGCAAAAATACTCCTTTCAAGGGCAAAACGCTCTGCGGAAAGGTGAAATATACAATTTTGGGTGGAAAAACCGTATTTGAAGATAAATAATCGGCAATGCCCAAGGATTAAAGGAGAATCAGTAAAATGGCACAAAAAGGTGATTTACTATCAGTAAGAGAAGATATACGAGTTGTTGACGCAACAATTCGTGACGGCGGACTTTGCAATAATTTTGAGTTTCCCGACGAATTTGTTAAGGCTTTATATAACGCAAATGTAAAAGCAGGCGTTGACTATATGGAGTTCGGCTACAAGGCATCTAAAGAGCTTTTTAACGAAAAAGAATTTGGCAAGTGGAAATTCTGCAACGATGACGACATAAGAGAAGTTGTTGGCGAAAACAATACAGACCTTAAGATTGCAGTTATGGCTGATGTTGGCAGAACAGATTTTAAGAATGACATTCTTCCAAAGAACGAAAGTCCGATTGACCTTGTAAGAATTGCAACATATATCAACACAATTCCTGCGGCAGTAGAAATGATTGAGGACTGCGCAAAGAAAGGCTATGAAACCACAATCAACATTATGGCTGTTTCAAAGGCGAGAACAGAGGATATTATTACAGCTCTTGATATTCTCGGCAAAAGCCCTGTAAACGCATTTTATATTGTAGACAGCTACGGCGCTCTTTACCCTGAGGAGGCAAGAAAGTTAGCTGAATTATATTGCTCATACGGTGAAAAGTACGGCAAGTCAGTCGGTATTCACGCTCACAATAACCAGCAACTTGCTTTCGCAAATACTATTGAGGCAATGACACAGGGCGTAAGCTACCTTGACGCAACAGTAGACGGTATGGGCAGAGGTGCAGGCAACTGCGCACTTGAGCTACTCTTAGGTTTCCTCAAAAATCCTAAGTACAAGGTTGACCCGATTCTCAAGATGCTTGAGTATACACAGCAGTTCAGAGAAAACGGCGTTAAGTGGGGATACGATGTTCCTTATATGCTTACAGGTCAGTATAACACTCACCCCCGTCCGGCTATCTCATTTGTTAAGGATGACAGAAAAGATTACACAAACTTTGCTCACGAACTTTTTGACATTATCAACAGCTGATGACGCATATAATGAGATTAAATCCCTTGCCGTTCAAAATGATAGCAAGCGGAGAAAAAACCATTGAGTTAAGGCTTAATGATGAAAAACGCAGAAAACTAAACCGCAAGGATTTGATTACTTTTGTAAATACAGAAGACAGCCTTAAAACCATTACGGCTGAGGTTATTGATATTTACAAATATAAATCTTTTAAGGAATTATACGCTGATCTTCCTTTACTTAAATGCGGATATACTAAGGAAGATATTTCAAATGCAAAACCCGAGGATATGATAGAGTATTATTCAGAGGAGCAGCAGAAGAAATACGGCGTATTGGGAATAGAAATAAGAGTAATATCGTTACAAAATAAAGGAGAGTAAAAAATGGCATTCGACAGACTTATTGATAAAATTGTAGAAATGCAGAACCCGACAGTTGCAGGTCTTGACCCAAAGCTCGACTATGTACCACAGTACATTAAAGACGAGTGTTTTGCTAAGTACGGCAAAACTCTTGAGGGTGCGGCTGCCGCTTTGTTTGAGTTTAACAAGGCGCTTATTGACGCCCTTTATGAGGTAGTTCCTGCAATTAAGCCGCAGGCAGCTTACTATGAAATGTACGGCTGGCAGGGTGTAAAGGCACTTGCCGACACTATTGCATATGCAAAGTCAAAGGGTATGTTTGTTATCACAGACGGAAAGCGTAATGATATTGGCACAACTATGGAGGCTTATGCTGCCGCTCACCTCGGTTCAACCGCTGTTGCAGGCGAAGAACTTGAGGCTTTCGGCGCAGACGCACTTACAGTAAACGGCTACCTCGGCACAGACGGTATAAAGCCGCTTGTTAATATTTGCAAAAGCGGTGACAAGGGAATTTTTGTACTTGTAAAAACATCAAACCCAAGCTCAGGCGAATTACAGGATAAAAAGCTTGAGGACGGCACAACAGTTTATGAGCAGATGGGCAAAATGTGTGAAGAGTGGGGAACAGAGCTTGAGGGCAAGTATGGCTATTCGGGTGTTGGCGCAGTAGTAGGCGCAACATATCCTGAGCAGCTTGCTGAAATGAGAGCAAAATGCCCACACACATTCTTCCTCGTACCGGGTTACGGTGCTCAGGGTGGCGGAGCAAATGATGTTAAGAATGCTTTTGACGAAAACGGTCTTGGCGCAATCATCAATTCAAGTCGTGGCATTATGTGCGCATGGAAAAAGCAGGGACTTACCGAAAACGATTTTGCAAAGGCAGCTTACAACGAGGCTGTTCGTATGCGTGACGAAATTATCGGCTGCATAGGCGAAATTAAGAAATAATGCAATAATTGTTGTTTCTATGTATTAAATACCAAATATTGTTGACTTTACTAAAAGTTGGCGGTATAATTTAATAGTCAGTATTAGTTAAAACTATAAATAATATTTCAAGGGAGATTTTTAATATGGCAAGAGTATATAACTTTTCTGCCGGTCCTTCAATGCTTCCGGAGGCAGTATTAAAGACAGCAGCAGATGAAATGCTTGATTATCAGGGCAGCGGACAGAGCGTAATGGAAATGTCACACCGCAGCAAAACTTATGATAAGATCATTAAGGACGCTGAGGCTTTACTTCGTGAGATTATGAACATTCCTGACAACTACAAGGTTATGTTCCTTCAGGGCGGCGGTTCTACTCAGTTTGCAATGGTAGCGCTAAACTTTATGAACAAGAACAATAAGGCTGACTACATAATTACAGGTCAGTGGGCTAAAAAGGCTTACAAAGAGGCTGCTCGTTATGGCGACGCTAAGGCTGTTGCTTCTTCAGAGGATAAAACTTTCTCTTATATTCCTAAGACAGATAAGTCAATGTTCAGAGAGGACGCTGACTATGTATATATTTGTATGAACAATACTATTTACGGTACTGTTTATCATGAGCTTCCGGATACAGGCGATATTCCGCTTATTGCAGATATTTCATCTTGTATTCTTTCAGAGCCTATTGATGTAACTAAGTTCGGCGCACTTTTTGCAGGTGCACAGAAGAATATGGCTCCGGCAGGTCTTACAATCGCTATTGTTCGTGAGGACCTTATCGGCAATGCTATGGATATTTGTCCTACAATGCTCAACTACAAAACTCACGCTGACGCCGATTCACTTTTCAACACACCTCCTTGCTACACAATTTATATTGCAAAGCTCGTTCTTGAGTGGATTAAGAACGAAATCGGCGGTCTTGACAAGATGAAAGAGCTTAACGAAAAGAAAGCTAAACTTCTCTATGATTTCCTTGACAATTCAGAGCTCTTTAAGGGTACTGTTGTTCCTGAGGATCGTTCACTTATGAATGTTCCGTTTGTAACAGGCAATGCAGATCTTGACGCTAAGTTTGTTAAAGAGGCAACAGAGGCAGGTCTTGTTAATATTAAGGGTCACCGTACAGTTGGCGGTATGAGAGCATCTATCTACAATGCTATGCCATATGAGGGTGTAGTTGCTCTTGTTGACTTTATGAAGAAATTTGAGGCAGAAAACAAGTAATTCTGCTCTAAATAAATTAAAGAGGATGAATACAATGTTTAATATACTTACTCTCAATAAAATCGCAGCCGTTGGCACAAGCCGTCTTGGCGACAATTACGCTTACGGTGACGATGTTCAGAATCCTGACGCAGTTCTCGTAAGAAGTGCTGCTATGCACGATATGCAGTTTGAAGATAATCTCCTTGCCATTGCAAGAGCAGGCGCAGGTACAAACAACATTCCTAAAGATGTTTGTTCTGAAAAGGGTATTGTGGTTTTCAATACTCCGGGTGCTAATGCAAATGCTGTTAAAGAGCTTGTAATTGCAGGTCTTTTACTCTCTTCAAGAAGAGTAATGGAGGGTGCAGACTGGGCAAAGACACTCAAGGGTAACGGTGACGCAGTAGGCAAGATGGTAGAAAAAGGCAAGAGCCAGTTTGTTGGTCCTGAAATTAAGGGCAAAACTCTCGGCGTAATCGGTCTTGGCGCTATCGGCATTCTTGTTGCTAACTGCGCTGTTGCACTCGGTATGGATGTAATCGGATTTGATCCGTTTATGTCTGTAACAAACGCATTAAAGCTCAATCCTGCTGTTAAGCTTATGAAGAGCGGCGAAGATGTAATGGTAAACTGTGATTACCTTACAATCCATGTTCCTCTTACAGCTGACACTAAGGATATGGTTGATGCAGATATGATTGCTAAGATGAAAGACGGCGTTCGTATTCTTAATTTCAGCCGTGACGGTCTTGTAAATTCAACAGCTGTTCTTGAGGCTGTTAAGAGCGGTAAGGTTGCTAAGTATGTAACAGACTTTGCAACTGATGATATTATCGGCGAAGAGAATATCATTTGTCTTCCACATCTCGGTGCATCAACTCCCGAAAGTGAAGATAACTGCGCAATTATGGCTTGCGATGAGCTTAAAGAGTACCTCGAAAACGGTAACATCGTAAATTCTGTAAACTATCCTGCACTTTCACTTGCAAGAACAAATACAGAGAATGTTCGTTTCTGCGTAATGCACAAGAATGTACCTGAACTTCTTAAAAAGGTGCTTTCTGAGGTAAACGGCAATGTAGAAAATATGCTTTCAAAGAGCCGTGGAGACTACGCTTATGCAATTATTGATGTTGCAGACGGTAATCCTGATAACGCTGCCGCTATTGCAGCTATTGACGGTGTAATCCGTGTTCGTGCTATCTAAAAGCATAATATAATGAAGTCATAGGGCGGCAGAGCTATTCTGTCGCCTTTTTAAAGTTTTGTTTTAATGTTTGGGTAACATTAATAAATTATGGTTTCACACACAAGTTGCGAAATAATTTTTAAATTTAGGTCAAGTCTTTTTAAAGGCTTGCGGGTATGGGCAGCGCCCATAATATCTTCCGATATTACAATTTATCGGGCGCAAACAGCGAACCTGTTTGCGTGCATGCACCGAATTTGTTAAAACAGGCGACAGCACTTTATAAAAGAAATAATAAATTTTTAAATTGTATAATGAATATTTTTCCTTGTTGCTGTCGCATTTAAAGGCTAATGCCCTTGTGTTCAAGTCGCCAAACAGTCTGCTGTTTGGCTATCGTCAGATTGCGTAAGCGGAAAGTATTTGTGGGCTTTGCCCACACCCACAACCTTTGAAAAGGTTGACCAAACTTTTATAATTGTTTAACTCGTGCGCTAAACCATACTTTCCCACAATTGTTGATAAAGAATTTTTTTGAATTGAGGAATGAAAATGAGAGGAATAAAAAAATTATCTGCAATTACGCTGACTGCCGTGCTTGCATTTTCTTCTACAGTTACTGCATTTGGCGCAGAAGTAACAGAATCGGTTTCTTACAGCAAATGGGGCAGTAAAACCGTATGCGAAGCATTGGGAATAGATACTGCCGAATACTACAAATGGATTGTAAATCACGATAATGATTCAAGCAATGATTATCAGACTTACACTGTTTCTAAAAATTATGATTCATCTGTAGGTAGTGATTATTATCTCGGTACAAAATATACATCGGGCGACCATCGTACACCAAAAGGAGATACCAAAGGGTACTTTAATACAGATTTATATTCACCAAACAGCGGATATTACTGTGTAGGTTACGGCAGACAAGACGAGCTTAACGGTTCATCGTACAAGCCGCAGATGAACTGCACAGGATTTGTATGGCATATACTTTACAAGTCGCTTGCAAATACCAAGGCACAAAAGGGTCAGTCGATAAGCTATGCATACGCAAACACTCATATTCCGAGTTATTCGTATGCGGCTTATGATACGGGTCAGGATACATGGATTAATTGGGCGAGCAATAACAATATCAAGACCTATTATTTTGACGGTACAAGTGCCATTAATAATGCATTGAACAGCGGAGTGCTTGAAAAAGGCGATATTATTTTTATGCTCGGTACGGCTGACGCTCATGTTGGTATTTTTTACGGCAATAATTCAAAAAATAACAAGTTCTGGCATTCTCAATATAAAAATGTAAATACAATTACAAATATTGAACCGAGGGGTACTTGCTACGGATTGTATGTATATAAAACAGGTTGTTCAAACGGTATTGATCTTAATATTCAGCTTAACAGCACACAAAGCGGATTAAAGGGTACTTCATACGATTATTCACAGTTTGAATACACGGTTTATGCTGACTCGGCTTGTAGAAAGCCTGTCGGAAAAATTGTACCGCAGTCTGACGGATTCGGTGCATTTGGTCTGACAAGCAGTCAACAATATTCATCATCAAGTGCAGTTGCGAGGGGTGTGCCTGTTGCAAATACTTCTTATTGGTGCAAAGAAACAAAAACACCGAACGGGTATGTTGCAGACAACACGGTATATAAATTTGAAAAGTCTACATTGACATGGGGTGGTACGGAAAGATACTATGCAGGTGTAGCTGTAAATGAAAATAACCATAAATTAAGCAAAATAAACAAGACGCCTAAAATAGCACTCCGTATTCAGAATGTGTCATCTTATTCTGAATTGACCGATAATAATGAAAATTATTCACTTAGCGGTGCGGTTTATGAAGTCTATAATTCAGATAACACTTTTTGCGGTTATATGAAAACAGGCGAAGACGGCTGGGTATGCGCAACTTCAAAAGAAAAGACCGACGATGTAAATAATATTAAATGGAATGAAAGTGCGTTCGATTCAGCTCTTTATATGCCGTACGGTAATTATTACGCAAAGCAGGTTGTTGCTCCGAAAGGCTTTGAATTATTCTCTGACAGAATAATTCTTGACAATGTTTATCAATATACATGGAGCGGACTTACAGTTTATTATGCTCAAGCTGAAAATACACCGATAAAGTTGGATACTTCGACAGTAAGAGTAAATCTTACAAATGAGTTTAAAGTCCCGATAAACTGTGCGGAGTTTGAATTGTTTTCAGATGAGGAATGTCAAAATCTTATTGATACGGCAATAACGGACAATAACGGTATAGCCGAATTTGCTAAGCCGTTACAGGTTGGCACTTATTATATTAAGCAGAAAAAATCCGCTGTCGGTTATTTTTACGATTCGGCGGTAACGGAAGTTGTTGTTAAAGAAGAAAATATCGGCAGTAATACTGACATATCGTTATTTGCAAAAAGCAAGGGCGATGTAAATAAAGACGACAATATTGATATTACAGACATCACGGTAATTCAGCTGTTTGTCGCAGGCAAAAAAGCAGAGGACGGTTCGGATTTTGTTGATATAAATGATACCGTCAGCTTTGATAATGCCGATATTGACGGCAACGGAATAATAAATATCAACGATATTACTAATCTTCAGATAATAATTTCAAAGAATGCAAAGCAAAAAGAGAATTGACGACAGTATAAAATTCGGCACGATTTACACAACCGTAATAATGTTTGTAGGTCTGGCGGTAATAGAAATAATAGCTAATCCGCTTTCAAGTGCCTTTGGACTTTCTGGTGAAACACAATTGTTATGTATCGGCGCAATGCGGATTGTTTCTGTAAGTTTTATATTTGCCGGCATTAACATAGCTTTTCAGGGAATGTTTCAGGCAATTAACGGCGGAATGCAGTCGCTTATCGTTTCAGTTTGCCGTCAGCTTGTTTTTGTACTGCCACTCGCATGGGTGTTTACAATGCTTGTAAATCAGTCGATTTGCGGCGAATGGATAATTTGGCTCGCCGTACCTGTTGCAGAAATATTATCGGCTGTAATTTCTGTTGTACTTATGAAAAAACTTTATAAAAAACAAATAAACGGTTTAACGGCATAAAAATTCCCCTGCATATTTTCGTTATGCAGGGGATAAGTTTTATTATTGCTCTTTCATAAATGTAAATGAGGTTGTGTTATCGTATGAATAGGTGAGGGTTTGCCTTGCCGACTCGTAGCTCAGCTTTTCGCTGTTGCCGTTTAGTGTAGCGTCAACGCTTGTGCCGCTGAAAACATAGCTGCCTTTATATTCAATACCCGCAAGCGTTGCGGTACAACTGCCGTTTCCTTTAAAATTAAATTCAAAATATCCGTCCTTAAGCTCAAGCTCGCTGTATTGTACGGTTTCTCCGTCGATAACGGCAGATACAGGGACCCATTTTCCCTTTAACACCTCATTTTCGCTTTTATCACCGCAGCCGCTGAAAAGAAAAATTACAGCAAAAAGTGATAAGAAAACAGGTAAGGTGCGCTTTATAATAAATTTCATTGTGACACATCCCGATATTGATATAATATATATTATTTTATCATTTTTTGCGTTTTTAGTCAATTTGCGGAATGTAGAGTATTTCTAACATATTAATGTTATGAATGTGCAATTTGCAAGAATTTGTATGAATTACCGGTGACCTTTGAGCTTTGACACCGCTTTTTTCAGTTCCTGCGGTATATCGTCGGCACTTAGTGTATCGTGAATTTTGCAAGTACCTGCTTTTTGTGCGGTTTCGTAATACCAGCATTTGTAGTCTAAAACCCCGAGGGTTTCATTCAGCTTTTCCATTTGTGCAAGTACGGCATCTCTTTGCTTTCTTATTAGCTCAAGTCGCTTGTCGATTGATGCATCTCCCTCAAGAGTCCAATCTATAAAAACTTTGATGTCTTTAAGTGACATACCCGTTCTTTTAAGACATTCTATAAGCGTTAATAACTCATAATCGGAATCGTCAAAAATGCGGATACCGCCGTTTGTGCGCTTTACATTTGGCATTAAACCCTCTTTATCGTAATATCTTAAAGTTGACGGCTGCATATCAAGTCTTTTTGAAATTTCACCTATTGTGTATTGCATAGTTTTGCACCTCTTAAGTTAAAGTAAGCTATAAGTATTTTATCACCATAGATTTTTGCTGTCAATAAAGTTTTGCGTATGAAATTTACGGCAGAGTGCAATTAGTATGATTTTTTATCTCTGTATAATTGACAAATTGCAAGCAAAATGCGATAATATAAGGGTATATTTGTCGGGCAATATGCCCGAATAAATTGTAAGGAGATATGATTATGGCAAAGGAGCTTGCTAAATCCTACAAACCGTCTGAGTTTGAGGACAGAATTTATGATTTCTGGATGAAGGGCAACTACTTCCATGCAGAAGTTGACAAAGATAAAAAACCATACACAATCGTTATGCCGCCGCCAAACATTACAGGTCAGCTGCATATAGGTCACGCACTTGACCTTACACTTCAGGATACTCTCATTCGTTGGAGAAGAATGCAGGGCTATGCTGCACTTTGGCTTCCGGGTACAGACCATGCGTCTATTGCGACAGAGGCTAAAATCGTTGAGGCTATGCGCAAAGAGGGCGTTACCAAAGATGATTTAGGCAGAGAGGGTTTCCTCAAGCGTGCCTGGGAATGGAAAGAAGAGTACGGCGGAAGAATTACCCGTCAGTTCCGTAAACTCGGTTCAAGCTGTGACTGGCAGCGTGAGCGTTTTACAATGGACGAGGGTTGTTCTAAGGCAGTTAAGGAAGTTTTCGTAAAACTTTACAATAAAGGACTTATCTACCGTGGTGAGCGTATTATCAACTGGTGCCCGCATTGCTGTACATCAATTTCAGACGCTGAGGTTGACTTTGCAGAGCAGGAGGGCTTTTTCTGGCATCTCCGCTATCCGTTAAAGGACGGCAGCGGTTATGTTGAGCTTGCTACAACAAGACCTGAAACACTTTTGGGCGATACTGCGGTTGCGGTAAATCCCGATGATGAAAGATATAAAGACATTGTAGGCAAAACACTTATTCTTCCGCTTGTAGGCAGAGAAATTCCTGTTGTTGCCGATTCATATGTAGAAAAGGATTTTGGTACAGGCGTAGTTAAAATCACTCCTGCACATGACCCTAATGACTTTGAGGTTGGTTTAAGACACAACCTTGAGGTTATCAATGTTATGGACGATACTGCCCATATGAATGAAAACGCAGGCAAATATCAGGGTATGGACAGATACGAGTGCCGTGAAGCAATCGTTAAAGACCTTGAAGAGGGCGGATTCCTTGTAAAGATTGAGCCGCATACTCATAATGTAGGTACTTGCTACCGTTGTAAAACTACTGTTGAGCCGAGAGTTTCAAAGCAGTGGTTTGTAAAGATGGAACCGCTTGCAAAGCCTGCAATCAAATGCGTAAAAGAAAAGCAGACTCAGATTATTCCTGAGAGATTTGAAAAGGTATATTATCACTGGATGGAGAACATCAAGGATTGGTGTATTTCCCGTCAGCTTTGGTGGGGACACAGAATTCCTGCTTGGTATTGCGATGACTGCGGTGAGGTTATCGTAGCAAAGGAAACTCCGACAACTTGCCCTAAGTGCGGTAAAAACCATTTGCATCAGGACGAGGATACTCTCGATACATGGTTCAGCTCAGCTTTATGGCCGTTCTCAACACTCGGCTGGCCTGACAAGACTCCTGAGCTTGAGTATTTCTATCCTACAAACACACTTGTAACAGGTTATGATATTATCTTCTTCTGGGTGGCAAGAATGATATTCTCTGCTATTGAGCAGACAGGTGAACCGCCGTTCAAGACCGTATTTATGCATGGTATTGTAAGAGATGAGCTTGGCAGAAAGATGTCTAAGTCACTCGGTAACGGTCCTGACCCGATTGATGTTATCAACAGATACGGTGCCGATGCGCTAAGATTCTTGCTTGTAACGGGTAACTCACCGGGAAATGACATCAGATATTCAGAAAAGCGTATCGAGGCTTGCGCTAACTTTGCTAATAAGCTTTGGAACGCCGCTCGCTATGTTCATATGAATATTGACGATTACAATGTAGAAAACAAGCTTCCCGATACTCTTACAACAGAGGATAAGTGGATTGTTTCTAAATTCAATACAGTGGCTAAGGAAGTAAACGAAAACCTTGAAAAATTTGAGCTTGGTATTGCTGTTCAGAAAGTTTACGAGTTCATTTGGGATTGCTATTGCGACTGGTATATTGAACTTGCTAAGACAAGACTTTCGGGTGACGGCGAGGACGCTCAGAACGCAAGACAGGTACTCCTTTATGTACTTGATCAGATTTTAAGACTTCTTCACCCATTTATGCCGTATGTAACAGAAGAAATTTGGCAGACAATTCCTCACGAGGGCGAAACCGTTATGCTTGCTAAGTATCCGGAGTTCAAGGCAGAACTTGACTTCCCTGAGGATGTTGCCGAAATGGAAAGAGTTATGGACGCTATCCGTGCTATCCGTAACCGCCGCAGTGAGATGAATGTTCCTCCGTCAAAGAAAGCTAAGGTTTATGTTGCAACTAAGTTTGCAGACACATTTACTAACGGCACACCGTTTATTCAGAAACTTGCATCTGCAAATGAGGTAGAGGTTGCCGAGCACTTTGACATTGACGGTGCAGTAACGGTTGTTACCGCTGACGCAAAGATTTACATTCCGCTTAGCGAACTTGTTGACAAGGATGCAGAGCTTGCAAGACTTAACAAAGAGCTTGAGCAGGTTAAGAAAAGACTTGCACAGAGTGAGGGCAAGCTCAATAATGCAGGCTTTGTTGCAAAAGCACCTGAAGCCGTTATTGAAAAGGTAAAGGGACAGGCTGCAAAGGAAAGAGAGCAGATTGCACTCATTACAGCAGCTATTGACGCATTAAAATAAAAATTAAGGGGCAGTCTTCGCGACTGCCCTTTGTTTAAGGTGAGTTTTTGTATGGAATGGATATTTAAAAGTTTTGACGAACTTACAAATGAAGAATTATATGCTGTTTTGAAATTGAGATTTGAAGTCTTTGTAATCGAGCAGAATTGCCTTGATATTGACCCGGACGGAAAAGATAAGGTTTCTATGCACCTAATGCTTGAAGATGACGGAAAAATTATAGGTTGTGCAAGAATTTTGCCGCCAAAGGTTTCGTATGATGAGCCGTCAATCGGCAGAATTGCGCTTGATAAGTCTTACAGAGGAACAGGACTTGGCAGAGAGATTGTGCAGAAATGTATTGACTTTATTCATAACATTATGAAAATTCGTGAAATCAGAATTTCAGGTCAGGCATATTTGCTTGATTTTTATAAAAGTTTTGGCTTTGTTGTTACCAAAGGCCCGTATCTTGAGGATAAAATACCGCATTATCAAATGCTTTTAAGTTAAAAAATGCCCTTGTCTTGCGACAGGGGCATAATTTATGTGCAAATTAAAGTGTGCGATAGTAAATTACTATGTCTTCGTAATCTCCGCTTTTGAGCAAAAATCCGTTTGGAATTGTACCAAGCTCGACAAAGCCAAGTTTTTTGTAGAGATGTCGGGCAGAAAGATTTGACTTTACAACTGCGTTGAATTGTAAAATTTTAAATCCGTTTTCCTTGCCTTGAACAAGGCAATCCGAAACAAGTTTTTCACCGATATGCAAATTTCTTGCACTGCTTTTTACGGCATAGCTTGCGTTGCAAATGTGACCGCATCTGCCTACATTGTTGGGATGAAGAATGTATAAGCCTAAAATTTCGTGACTTTCGGTATTTTCCGCAACCGCACAATATGTTTGTGAACCGAAAAATTCCGCACCGCTGTTTTCGTCAAGTAAATCAAGCTGCGGAAAGGCTATTCCGTCCTCTACAACTTCGTTCCAGATTTTAACCATGGCAGGGTAATTACTTTTGACTGCTTTGCGAATATTTATTTCCATAAAATCAACCTTTTGTGCGTAATCTACTAATATTTTAGCACTTAGTTTTTCTTTGTCAATATGGATTGATTTATCGGTGTAAAAGTATTATAATAAATATTTAAGACAGTACAATTTGATTTGTAAAAAATACAGATGTTTACGGTATTAAATTAGATGCGAATAAAAATAAAAGAGGTAGTATGATGGAGTACTTAAAGAGAACCTGGGCAGAGGTATCGCTTGATGCAATTAAGCATAATTTTAATGAAATAAAAAACAAAGTCGGCGGCAGAGCAAAGATTTGTTGCGTTATAAAAGCAGACGGTTACGGTCACGGCGCCGTTGAACTGTCTAAACTCTATGAGCAGCTTGGCGCTGACTTTTTTGCCGTTTCAAATATTGACGAGGGTATAGAAATTCGTGAGGCAGGCGCAACACTTCCTATCGTAATTTTAGGATTTACTCCTGCAAATGAGGCTAAGCGACTTGCAGAATACAATATTTCTCAGGCAGTTTACAGCCTTGATTATGCAAAAATGCTTTCTAAGGCTTGTTGTGAGCAGAATGTGGTTTGCAAAATTCACATTAAAGTTGATACGGGTATGAGCAGAATAGGATTTATGTGTCAGGAATTTCCGAGAGATGATTATTCTGTCGAAGAAATTAGAACAGCCTGCACTCTCAAAAATCTTGACCTTGAGGGAATGTTTACTCATTTCTGCGTTTCAGATGAGGCAGAAGACGGCAAAGACTTTACAGAAAAGCAGTACAGCTGCTTTTCTTATGTAAGGGATAAACTTAAAGAATCGGGAATTAACATTAAGATTTGCCACTGTTCAAACAGCGGTGCTATTGAAGATTACGAGCATACATATTGCGATATGGTAAGAGCGGGTATTATACTTTACGGACTTGCTCCGTCGTATAAAATTCAGAATAATTTAAATCTTATTCCCGCAATGACTTTAAAATCAACGGTTGCATATGTAAAAAATCTTAAAAAGGGTGCTGATATTTCATACGGAAGAACATTTACCGCACCAAAGGATATGAAAATCGCCACTGTTCCGATTGGATATGCCGACGGTTTTATTCGTCAGAACGCAAAGGACGGATATATGCTTGTCAACGGTAAAAAAGCAAAAATTGTGGGCAGAATATGTATGGACCAGACTATGATTGATGTTACCGATATTGAAGATGTAAAAATCGGTGACGAGGTAGTGATTTTCGGAACAGGCGAAAACGGCGAGATGACAGCCGACGACCTTGCAAAAAATACAGATACTATTAACTACGAGGTAGTTTGCCTTGTAGGCAAGCGTGTGCCGAGAATTTATATTAAAAACGGAAAAGTAATGGATGTGATGTATAAGCTATGAGAATGCTTGTTATTGACGGAAACAGCATAGTAAACCGTGCATTTTACGGTATAAGACCGCTTACAACAAAAGACGGTCAGTTTACAAATGCAATTTACGGTTTTCTTACAATGCTTACCAAAATAAAAAATGAAGAAAACCCCGATGCGGTAGCTATTGCTTTTGACCTTAAAACTCCTACCTTTCGCCACAAGGCATATGCAGGCTACAAGGCAACAAGAAAAGGTATGCCGGAAGAACTTGCCTCACAGATGAAACCGCTCAAGGAGCTTTTACAGCTTTTGGGCTACACTCTTGTGACATGTGAGGGGTACGAAGCTGATGATATTTTGGGAACATTTGCAAAGGCTTGCGAGAAAAACGGCAACGAATGTGTGATTGCAACAGGAGATCGTGACAGCTTACAGCTTGTTTCCGATACAACAACAGTGCATCTCTGCACAAACAAGCAAGACATCAGCTATACACCCGCAAAAATTCTTGAGGATTACGGTGTTACACCAAAACAGCTTATAGAAATTAAGGCTATTCAAGGTGATTCGTCCGATAATATTCCCGGGGTAGCGGGAATCGGCCCTAAGGGTGCGGGCGATTTGATTTCACGCTTTGGCAGTGTGGAGTACATTTACAGCCATATTGAAGAGATAGATGTTAAGGACGGCATCAGAAATAAACTTAAAAATTCCGAGGAAAATGCGAAGTTAAGCCGTATGCTCGGTGAGATTTTCTGCGAAGTTCCTATCAATACAAATGTTGAGGATTACAAAGTAGAATTAAAAGATCCCGAAGAATGTGCGAGGTTTATGGCAAAGCTTGAGCTGTTCTCGCTTATCGACAAACTCGGATTAAAAGAAATGCCGACAGCGGATGAAAAGCCTGCAGCTGTGCAGAACTTTGAAGTTGTAGAAAATGCAGATGCTAATGTTCTGTATGAGAATATTAAAAAACAGGGTAAGGTATATTTTAAAACTGATTTTTCTGATATAGAAAATCCTGTTTGCAACATTCTTTTTGACGGTAAAGTTTATATTGTTAAGGATAAAGCCTTTTTTGACAAATTGCTTGCAGATGAAGATATTTTAAAATATACTCATAGCAGTAAGCCTGTGTTTGCCTATGCCGATAAAAATAATATTGAAGTTAAGGCGCTTGCGTTTGATATTGAACTTGCGGCATATCTTATTGAGCCGTCATCAAAAGATTATAGTGACGAAAATTTATGCGGCGGTTACGGAATAACGCTTCCGAAAAACGAGAAGTTTTCGGAACTTTCCCCCCTTGCCGTATATGATGTGCTTTGCGAAAAACTTAAGAAAGATATAGATACAAACGAACAGGAAAAGCTGTTGACAGATATTGAAATTCCGCTTGCAAGGGTGCTTGCCAAAATGGAAAATCTCGGCTTTGCCGTTGACAGGCAGGGCATAGAGGACTACGGCAAGATATTGCACGAACAGATAAAAAATCTTGAAAATGAGATATACACAAGCATCGGTTATGAATTTAACATAAATTCTCCGAAACAGCTTGGCAAGGCACTTTTTGAAGATTTAGGACTTCCATGTAAGAAGAAAACAAAAAGCGGTTATAGCACAAACGCAGAGGTGCTTGAAAGTTTGAGATATGAGCATCCTGCGGTTGAAATGGTGCTTTCGTACCGCACACTTGCAAAACTTTATTCAACCTATTGCGAGGGGCTGTTAAAGGTTATTGCCGAGGACGGCAGAATACACTCAAGTTTTAATCAAACCGAAACCAGAACGGGAAGAATCAGCTCAACAGAGCCTAATTTACAAAATATCCCTGTCCGTACAGAAATTGGCAGAGAATTGAGAAGGTTTTTTGCCGCAAGAGAGGGTTGGGTGCTTGTTGATGCCGACTATTCTCAAATTGAATTAAGAGTGCTTGCCCATATTTCGGGCGATAAAAATATGATAGAGGCATTCAATACAAATGCCGATATTCACACAATCACAGCCTCGCAGGTGTTTAATATGCCTGTTGAAATGGTTACTCCTACAATGCGCAGTCGTGCCAAGGCGGTAAATTTTGGTATAGTTTACGGAATCGGACCTTACTCACTTGCTAAGGATATTAAAGTAACCAATAAAGAGGCATCTAAATATATTAAAGACTACCTCGCTCATTACAGCGGTGTTGACGAATATATGAAAAATGTCGTTGAAAAAGCAAAGCGTGACGGTTATGTTGAAACAATGTTTGGCAGAAGAAGATATTTGCCTGAACTTAGCTCGGGCAAGCATATGATGAGAGCTTTTGGTGAGCGTGTGGCAAGAAATATGCCTATTCAGGGCACTGCCGCAGATATTATCAAAATCGCAATGATTAAAGTTGACGAAAGAATGAAAAAAGAGGGCTTGCAGGCAAGACTTATTTTGCAGGTGCACGATGAGTTGATTGTCGAGGCTCCCGAAAACGAAAAGGAAACAGTGGCAAAGCTGCTGCAAGAGGAAATGGAAAATGCTGTAAAGCTGTCTGTTCCGCTCACTGCCGATGCCGCTGTCGGAAGGACTTGGTATGATGCCAAAAAATAAAATTATGTTTGTATGTACGGGAAATACTTGCCGCAGTCCCATGGCTGAGGCAATATTTAACCGTTTTGCAGAGGAAAAGAACCTTGAGGTAAAGGCTGAGAGTATGGGTACAACAACCGTTACAGGTATGCCTGTTTCTGAAAATTCGGTTGAAGTCTGCAAAGAAATCGGTATTGATATTTCGGATATGCATTCTACGGCTTATTCCGATAAAAAACTTGACGAATACGATAAATTTTATTGTATGTCGGTAAGTCATAAGTTTTTTCTTATGACACAGTGCGCTGTCCCTGCCGATAAAATTGAAGTTATAAATGTTGCCGACCCGTATATGTGCGGTGTTGAGGTTTACAGACAGTGCCGAGATGAAATTTGCAGTGCCGTTAAGGAAATTTTAAAACAATATGAGAATTGAAGAAATGAAAGAAAGCCACCTTTTACAGGTGGCAGAGATTGAAAATAAATGCTTTTCTCATCCGTGGTCATTAAAAAGTCTTGAGTCTGAACTAAAAAACAACGGCTCGCATTTTTATGTAAGTATTGAGGACGATAAGGTTATCGGCTACATAGGAATGAATGTTGTTGTTGACGAAGGATACATTTTTAATGTTGCAGTTGATGAAAACGCACGAAAAAAGGGCATAGGTACGGCTTTGATAAATACTCTTGTTACCTTTGCCAAGAAAAACAGCCTGGCTTTTTTGACTCTTGAGGTAAGACAGTCCAATGAAAATGCAATAAGACTGTATTCAAACGCAGGCTTTGTTAAGGTGGGGGAGAGAAAGAATTATTATTCTGAACCTGCCGAAAACGCAATACTGATGACAAAGTATTTTTGATAAAACGAAAGGATTATTTTTATGAAGATACTTGCAATAGAGTCCTCTTGTGACGAAACCGCAGCAGCGGTTGTTGAGGACGGAAGAAAAGTTATATCCTCTGTTGTTGCCTCTCAGGTTGAGGAGCATAAACTGTATGGCGGTGTTGTTCCCGAAATTGCATCTCGCCGACACGCCGAGGCAATAGTGCCTGTTGTAAAAAACTCGCTTGAACAGGCAGAGCTTACTCTAAAAGAAATCGACGCCATTGCGGTTACATATGCTCCGGGTCTTATCGGTGCGTTGCTTGTGGGCGTTAATTTTGCAAAGGGACTTTCCCTCTCAACGGGACTTCCGCTTGTGCCTACTCATCATTTAAGATCGCATATTGCGTCTAATTATATTTCTAATCAAGAATTAAAACCGCCTTTTCTTTGTCTTGTTGTATCGGGCGGTCACAGTCATATTGTAATGGTTGAGGATTACACAAAAATGCGCATTATCGGCAAAACAAGAGATGATGCGGCAGGCGAGGCTTTTGACAAGGCGGCAAGAACTATGGGTATGCCGTATCCGGGCGGAATTGCTCTTGATAAGGTGGCAGAGGACGGAGATCCGTTTGCTTTTAAGCTGCCAAGACCAACGGTAAGCGGTTCACAGTATGATTTCAGCTTTTCGGGACTTAAAACGGCTGTAATTAATCTTATTCATAATTCGGCGCAAAAAGGCATAGAACTTAACAAAGCCGATGTTTGCGCATCTTTCAGATATGCGGTTGTTGACTGTTTAAAAACCAATTTTTTGAAAGCGGCAGAAGATTTAAAGGTTGACAAGCTGGTTATTGCAGGCGGTGTGTCGGCAAACAGACTTTTGCGCTCAACATTGCAGGACGAATGTAATAAGCGTGGACTTGCTTTTTATATGCCTGAAAAATCCCTTTGCGGTGATAATGCCGCAATGGTAGGTTCGCAGGGATATTATGAATATTTGAGCGGTAATATTGCAAGCACAGACCTTAACGCTTTTGCAACAATGAGTATAGAGCTGTAAGAAATGTGTATAAATTTGTGCCGTTTAGTATTTTATTGTTGACATTTTTTGCCCTGTAATTTATAATAGACATTAAAGCAATTATATGTATAATTTGTTTTAATGCTTATTAAAATTTGGAGGAAAATTATGGACAATTACAACAACGATTCTTGGAATAATAACCAAAATCCACAGCAAAATCAGAATACATATTCTGCACAGGACTATCAGCAGCCATACGGTTCGCAAAACTATTCCGCACAGGATTACCAACAACCATATGGGACTGACAACAATCAAAATTATCAGAATTCTTACGGCACAGGCTACAATCAAACTCCGTCTTATCAGCAGCCAAACTATAACAATATCAACAATGATGACGAGCATGTTTCTGTACTTATGTGGATTGGTATATTCTGTATCAACCTTATTCCTTGTGTGGGCAGCCTTGTTTATTTCATAATGATGTTTGTATGGGCATTTGGCAGCACACCTAAAAAGTCACTTAAAAACTTTGCAAGAGCACAGCTGATTGTACTTGCTGTTGTTGTTGTTATTTTTCTTATATTGTTTATTACTTCATTGGCAACAGGAGCTGCTATATTTAGCAGCGCAAATCGTTACAGCTATTATTAATAGCACATTTCAGAGGTGGTAAAAATAATTACTCCATATAAAACCTATCAGAAAATATTGGTGTTTTTGTTGCCGTTTGCTTCTGTCGGATTTGCGTATTTGTTTTCGCTTTTCGTTTTCAGATACATAACATTACCATCCTGCTACCTGTATGAGCTTACGGGCATTTATTGCCCCGGCTGCGGCTGTACGAGGTCGGTTTTCGCTCTCATTCATGGAGATGTTTTGTTATCATTAAGGCAAAACCCCTTGGTGATATCCTCACTTATAGTATTGTGCATACTTTATATAGAGTTTGTTTTCAGAGCATTCGGGAAAAAGCTCCGTACATTTATTCACAGCAAATACTTTTGGTGGACGGCATTCGTTATAGTAATGATATATGCAGTGCTTAGAAATATATTTCCTGTGCTTGCGCCTATTGAGTTTGCATAAAATTTAATAATCACTTAAAAAGGCAATGAAAGTTGCCTTTTTATTTTTGAAAAAATTTTAAAAAAGTGTTGACAAACGGAAAATTATGGTATATTATATAAATACAGTAATCATTACTAAAATTAAAATTTTAAATAGAAAATATGAGATTTTGAAAGGATTGAATTATTATGGCAAACAAATATGCAGGCACCCAGACAGAGAAAAACTTACTTGAGGCTTTCGCAGGCGAGTCACAGGCAAGAAATAAATATACATACTTTGCGTCTAAGGCAAAGAAAGACGGCTTTGAGCAGATTTCATCTTTATTCCTTAAAACAGCCGATAATGAAAAGGAACACGCAAAAATGTGGTTCAAGGAATTAAACGGAATCGGTAGCACAGCCGAAAACCTTGCCGCAGCCGCTGAGGGTGAAAACTACGAGTGGACAGATATGTACGAGGGATTTGCAAAGACAGCAGAGGAAGAGGGATTCCCTGAACTTGCAAAGAAATTCCGTATGGTTGGTGCAATCGAAAAAGCTCATGAGGAGCGCTATCGTGCATTGCTCCACAATGTAGAGATGCAGGAAGTTTTTGCAAAGAGCGAAGTTAAGGTATGGGAGTGCCGTAACTGCGGTCACATTGTAGTAGGTGAAAAAGCACCTAAGGTATGCCCTGTATGCGCACATCCACAGTCATATTTTGAAATTCACGCAGAGAATTATTAATTTGAGTGAATTGTGGTTTGACTTGTTTTTGTGAGCTACTGTGTAAAATTTAACTTTTAGTTTGCAAAATATAAAAGATTAAAAACCTCAACTTTGTGTGTAAAACACAATAAAAAGCAGTCAGTATTAAAACAACAATACTGACTGCTTTTGTTTTTGGTTAATTATTCGTTGGTTTTGTCGGCAGCTTTATCGGCTAAAATTCCTGTAAGCTTTTTTAATGCAATAAAGCTCTCTTCGCTTATATCGTGCTCAATTTTGCAGGAATCTTCATAGGCGGTGCTTTCGTTTACGCCGAGCGAGATCAAGAGCTCCGCAATGAAATTGTGCTTTTCAAGAATCTTTTGCGCAATCTCCATTCCGCTGTCGGTTAAGGTGATGTAACCCTCGCCGTCCATAATAATGTAATTGTTTTCTCTTAATTTTTTCATAGCAACGCTTACGCTTGGCTTAGAAAATCCGAGCAGGTTCACTATATCTATTGAACGAACGCAGCCTCGTTTTTGCTGAATTAAAAGTATAGCCTCAAGATAATCTTCTGACGATTTGTGAACTGATAATGACAATAAAAACACTCCTTGAACAATGATGAAAAATAATGTTCAATCCCAAAATACATTATGTTGATTAAATATTACAAAAACATTAAATGCTTATATATATTTATTGTAACATATTTTAGAGGGATTGTAAAGTTAATAATTATTAATATCTTTATATTTGCCAAATATTTTTTAGTACAAAATTTTACTTGCTATTTTATGGAATATATCGTAAAATTATAGACAAAGGATAGCTATTAAAATCAGCTTGATATGATATGCTTGATATGATATATAGATGAAAGGACGATTTATTATGTCACAGAATCCTGTAATTACTATTGAAATGGAGAACGGCTCTGTAATTAAAGCCGAGCTTTATCCTGAAATTGCACCAAACACAGTAAATAACTTTTTAAGCCTTGTAAATAAAGGTTTTTATGACGGACTTACTTTTCACAGAGTAATTTACGGCTTTATGATTCAGGGCGGTTGTCCTGACGGAACAGGTATGGGCGGCCCGGGTTACAGCATTAAGGGCGAATTTGCTATCAATGGTTTTGAAAATAACCTCAAGCACACAGAGGGTGTTCTCTCTATGGCTCGCTCAATGATGCCGAACTCAGCAGGCTCACAGTTCTTTATCATGCACAAGAATGCGCCTCACCTTGACGGTCAGTATGCCGCTTTCGGTAAGGTAATTGATGGTATGGATGTTGTAAACAAGATTGCTGAGTGCGACACAGACTTTGCAGACAAGCCGCTTGACGCTCAGATTATGAAAAAGGTTACAGCCGATACCTTTGGCGTTGAGTATCCCGAACCTGAAAAGTGTTAATTAAAGTTATATAATATAGAAAGGTAATTATTATGAATGTTTTGCTTACAGGCGGCGCAGGCTACATTGGTACACATACCTGCATTGAACTTATAAACGCAGGTCATACAGTAGTTGTTGCCGATAATTTTTCAAACAGCTCTCCAAAGGCTATTGAAAGAGTTGAAGAGATTACAGGTAAAAAAATTCCGCTTTATAATATTGATGTTTGTGATGTCGAGGCACTCGACAAGCTCTTTGCTGAAAATAAAATTGACGCTGTAATTCATTTTGCAGGATTAAAGGCAGTAGGCGAGAGCTGCGAGATTCCTGTTGCTTATTACAGAAATAACCTTGATTCTACACTTGCTTTGCTCGAGGTTATGAAGAAATATTCGGTAGCAAACTTTGTTTTCAGCTCATCTGCTACTGTATACGGTATTCCCGAGAGAGTTCCGCTCGTGGAAACAATGCCGACTGGCTGCACTAACCCATACGGTTGGACAAAACTTATGAACGAGCAGATTCTTACCGATGCAGCTAAGGCTGACAGCAATCTTTCGGTTGTACTTTTAAGATATTTCAATCCTATCGGCGCTCACGAAAGTGGCAGAATAGGTGAGAACCCTAACGGTATTCCAAACAACCTTATGCCATATATTACTCAGGTTGCGGCAGGCAGACTTAAAAGACTCGGCGTGTTTGGCAATGATTATCCTACTCATGACGGCACAGGCGTAAGAGATTATATCCATGTGGTAGATCTTGCAAAGGGTCATGTAAAGGCTATTGATTATGCCGAAAAGCATAAGGGCACAGAAATCTTTAATCTCGGCACAGGCACAGGTTACAGCGTTCTTGATATTGTAAAGGCTTTCAGCAAGGTAAATAATATTGAAATTCCTTATGATATAAAGCCGAGAAGAGCGGGCGATATAGCAGAATGTTATGCCGATCCGACAAAAGCATATGAAATTCTCGGTTGGAAAGCCGAAAAGACCCTTGAAGATATGTGCCGTGACTCCTGGAACTGGCAATCTCATAATATAAATGGGTACGAATGACCGAAAAAACAATCTTGTTTTTGTGCAATCAAACAAAATAACACGAATTTATAAAAATCGCTCTCCAAAATGTCAAAATCAATTGACTTTTGGGGAGTTTGTATTATATAATATAATAGCTTATAGAAGCATTACTATTAAAGGAGGAAAAAAGAAATGTTCAAAAAAGCATTAAGCCTTGTCGTTTCTCTTATGCTTATGGTAACTTCATTGTCATTTGCAGCAATTTCAGTTTCTGCTGCAGATACAACATATGTAGTTGCCGGCGCAGAAGAACTTTGCGGCGTTTTATGGAAGGGTACTCCAGAAGAAGCTCCTGCAAATGTTATGACAGACAATGGCGACGGTACTTACACAAAAGTATTTACCAATGTTCAGCCGGCATCAGGTCTTACACTTAAGGTTGTAGAAAATGGTGCTGACGGTTCACAGAACTGGATTGGCGACGCAACAGGCAATAACATTACATTTAATGTAACTGCTGCAAGTGATGTAACAGTAAAATTTGATTCTTCTACTAAAGAAATCACTGTTACAGGCGACGGCGTTCAGTTTGTAACAAATCTCGATATCGACAGCATCAATGCTGTTGGTAACGGCGACCCTGATGATGAAGCTTGGTTAAACGGTGCAGCTTGGGATCCTACAGCTAACCCTATGACAGAAGTTTCAGACAAAGTTTATGAGATTACATTCAAGAATGTAACTAAGTTCGACAACTATCAGGTTAAGTTCGCAGCTAACGGCAAGTGGACTGACAGTTGGGGCGGTGCAGTGGAAAACTTCACACCTGAATCAGGCGTAGAGTTTGACGCAGCATATAACGGAGAGAACCTTACCGTTAATGTTCCTTATGAATTTGCTGATGTAACACTCAAGCTCGACCTCACAAACTTTGATTATGCTACAAAGTTAGGTGCTAAGGCTACTGTAACAGTAACAGACACATCAACTCCGGTTGAAACAACAGAGGCTGATACAACAGTTGAGCCAACTACTGCTGCTCCTGCTACACAGGCAACAGCTGCTGCTCAGAAAGCACCTCTTACAGTAAATGCTACTTCAAATGTTTTCTCAACTGCAAAGGCTGAGTATAACAGCGAAACAAATCAGGTTACTGTAAGCTACTACCTCGACACAGATTATGACCTTGTAAACCTTGAATGGTACTTCACATATGACAGCGAAGTATTTACTGTAAACAACAAGAATAATCTTGATTCAACAGGTAAGAAACTCGGCATTATGCCACAGATTACAAGCGGTTATGTAATCAACACAAGTATACCTGGCAAGGTAAACGCTAACGCATCTGACCTTGGTCTTTACACAATTAATAAGGACATTCCTTTCGCAAAGATCGTATTGGATGTAAAGGGTACTCCTGAGAATGTTGAAACAACAGTAAACATGAATGTAAGAGTTCTTACAAAGGGTGAAATTGACTTTGATACAATGAGAGTTGATCCTGATTCAATGGTATCATATGTTTGCGATTACATCATTCATGATGCATCTTACATCAAAGCAGCTACAACAAAGCTCACAGAGTCAACATTTGTTCCATCAACAGAGTCAACAGAAGCTCCTGAAACAACAGTAGCTCCTGAGACAACAGTTCCTGAAACAACAGCTGCACCTGAAACAACAGTTCCAGAGACAACTGAGGCTCCAGAAACAACAGTAGCTGCAACTACAGAAGAAGTTCCTGCTGGTGCTCTTAATGTAAATGCTACTTCTAACTTATTCCCTGCATCATCTAAGGTTGTTGCAGGTGACGAAGAGTATGTAACAGTAACTTATTACTTTGAGTCAGAGAAGAATGTTCTTAACGCAGACTTCAACCTTACTTATGACCCAACAATGCTCGCTCTTGACAGTGTTATGACTCCTTACACAAACGGTGTAGTAGTAAACTCTGCAACAGCAGGCAAGGTTTATGGCAATATGTCAAGCCTTAATCTTTACAACTTCAACCAGAAGACACCATTTGTTTCAGTTGTATTCAAGAGACTTGGTCTTGGCGAAACAGATGTAAACCTCACAGTTGATAACCTTACACTCTCACTTGCAAACGCTGAAGGTGTAACAGATGAAGCCCAGGAAGAGGGCCTTGTAAGAGATGGCGTTCTTGCTGAAACATCAACAAAATATTCAGTTGAAACTGAAATTCAGGCAGGTAAAGTTACACCTGTTGTTCCAACAACAGCTGAACCAACAACAGCTCCTGCTCCTGCAGGTTCAACATATGTAGTAGCAGGTTCAGAAGAACTTTGCGGTGTTTTATGGAAGGGCAGCCCGGAAGAAGCTCCTGAAAATGTTATGACAGCTAACGGCGACGGTACATACACAAAGGTATTTACCGATGTTCAGATTGCTGATTCACTTCAGCTTAAGGTTGTAGAAAATACAGCTGATGGCGGTCAGAATTGGATCGGTGATAACGGAGACAACAATATAACCTTTAATGTTGTTGCCGCTTGTGATGTAACAGTTACATATGACAGCAATACAGGCAAAATCACTGTTTCAGGTGACGGTGTTCAGATCGTTTCTGATATTGAAATCAAAAGCATGCATGCTGTTGGTAACGGTGACCCTGATGATGAATCATGGTTAAACGGTGCAGCTTGGGATCCAACAGCTAATGAGATGGAGCAGGTTGCAGATAAGGTTTATGAGATTACATATCACAATGTACCTAAGTTTGACAACTACCAGGTTAAGTTCGCAGCTAACGGCAAATGGGCTGACAGCTGGGGCGGTGCAGAAGAGAACTTCTCACCTGTATCAGGCGTTGCATTTGACGCTACATACAATGGTCAGAACCTCACTGTAAATGTACCATATGAGCTTGCTGATGTAACACTCAGAATTGACCTTTCAAACTTCAACTATGCTACAAAGCTCGGCGCAGTTGCTACAGTAACTGTAACAGAAGCTTCTCAGGTACCAACAACAGCTCCTGAAACAACAGTTCCAGAAACAACAGTTCCAGAAACAACAGTACCTGAGACAACAGTACCTGAGACAACAGTTCCAGGCACAACAGCTCCAGAGACAACTGTACCTGAAACAACAGTTCCAGGCACAACAGTTGAGCAGGACACAACAGTAGCTCCTGCAACAGGCGCAACATCAGCAACAGGTTCAACAGTTAAGCCTGGTACAGCTGATACAGCTAACAAGGGTAATAATACAACTAATAACAACGGTACAGTTAAGACAGGTAATGCATCTATGGCAGTAGCTATCCTCCTTGTACTTGTATCTGCTACTGGTGTAATTTACTTTACCCGCAAGAAGATTAAATAATCTTTTATAAGCAATAAATAAAACATAGTTTTTCGCCCTCCGTTAATTCGGAGGGCGTTTTTGCGTTTAAATTAAAATTTTGAAAATTAAGGTTCTTTACCAAAAGTTGCGTTAAATAGTGTTTAGCGAACAAAGTTTAGTTAAATAAATAGGCTCTATGTCAATAGTTGGGGTAATCCGAAAAATGAAATAGAGATATTTAACAAGTGGCAGAAAATTAAACTGTCGCTTGTTTTTGCGATTGATAGGCAAACATATGCAAAATACGATTGCGGAAACGCTTAAAGTTTCTGAAGCCATATGCATTGCGCTTTAGCACCTTGATTTTGTTGTTGCAGCCCTCTGTAAATCCATTTGTTATTGCTGTTGTGAATGAATTGAGTATGCCTGTGAGCCAATTCATCATCGTTTTTGCACACTTAACAAACTGTGGGATATCGCAGTTATAAGCCCAATTTATCCAATCTGACATCGCTTTTTTAGCCGTTTCTCTATCCTTGCAGTCGAGAATTTTCAAGAAATCCTCTTTGTAAAAATGTGCCGTACTTAATGTGGGCGAGGCGTACAGCATAATATTGACCTGTTGCTTTTGCTCGTCGGTTAATTTGTCAAATCTTTTGAGCAATAAAAATCGTGACTTTTTAAAATATCGCCGATGTGTTTTGCTGAATTTCTTTTGTTCTTCCTTTCTCACACTTTCAAATGCCCAGTTTACCTGACGAATCCAATG
>ERZ772820.32-NODE-32-length-136753-cov-5.131253_pt1 | contig 136753 bp, 197 predicted proteins | sample MGYA00511377_ERZ772820 | MGnify/ENA primary metagenome ERZ772820 (study PRJEB29015, sample SAMEA2737684) | human gut metagenome | biome: human gut; feature: human-associated habitat; material: faeces | place: China | collected 2012 ... | reverse complement strand
GGAGAAGTTTAATACATCCCGTGTATCTGCTACCATGAGTGTAGCATCTACAGTTTTTTCTGCTCTTGGCGTAGAAATGTATACGTCTTTGCAATCTGCCTGTAAGAATCCTGCTAATATTAGAAGGCTCAATAATTCAGGTTCATTTGATGTTCTTTTTGATGATGATAAAAAAATTCTTCTTGCTGTTGCCGATTTTATTAGGAACAGGCCTGATGTTCAAGGTGAGATTATGGATTTTGTAGATAAGTATCGTAAAGACCTGTATGCTAAAACGGCATCTGTTGATGATTTGAATGATAATAATGAGGAGAATAATGTCGAGTAATACTAAAATTTCGGTAAATATTCATAAGGATTATCCTTTTGATGAATTTGTTTTTATTATGCGTGACTTTTATTCTAGAGATTACATTGTAACGCAGATGATGAAGCTGCTTGTTCCTGTAAGATGGCGTCATGGTGTTATATTAGTTGATGGTAGTTTTATCTCTGATTTACTTGACGAAAAAATTAGCCTTTGATTGGAGAGATAAGTGTGGAACAAACTCCCGGTAAGAACCGTGCTTATATATTGCTTGATAATGCTCTAGGACCTTTGGCATTATCTTTGCTTCGTGATGATGTTATTGAGGTATATTGTAATAGCAACGATTTGCATGTATGGATTGAATATGTTGGTGTTGGTCGCGTAAAAACTGATATTGTGCTTAAAGCAGAAGACAGACGTAAGATTATTGAAACTGTTGCTTCATTCTGCAGAACGATTGCCACTAAGAATCAGCCCTTGATAAGTGCGGAACTGCCTAAATATGGTTATCGTTTTGAAGGTAGCCTGCCAGATATATCTATTTTGCCTTCTTTTAACATTCGTAAACCTGCAGATGTTGTCTTTACTCTTGATGATTATGTTTCGCAAGGAGTTATGACTGAACAGCAGAAAGATATTATTTGCTCTGCCGTTCATCGTAAACTTAATATTTTGATAGGTGGCGGTACAGGCAGTGGTAAGACAACTTTATGTAACGCTATTTTGGATGAAATCAGTAAAACTCGTGACAGACTTGTTATCCTTGAAGATACTCGTGAGCTTAATTGTACTGCTGAAGATTACGAATCTTTTCGTACAAGTGATACTGTCAATATGAATATGCTCTTACGTACAACAATGCGTCGCAGACCAGATAGAATTATTGTTGGCGAAGTCCGTGATGGAGCTGCCTATGATTTGCTTAAAGCATGGAATACCGGCCATCCAGGTGGCATCTCTACTGTTCATGCTAATGATGCGCTTGAATGTTTAAAGCGTATTGCAGCCCTTTCTTTAGAGAGTGGTGGTAATGGTTCTTCTGCTCCACCGCTTTCGGTTATCAATAGTCTTATCGGTTCTACTGTAAATCTTGTCGTCTTTATATCTCGCAGTTCCAAGTTAATTGATGGCAAAATGGTCCGTGGACGCACTATCAAGGAAGTGGCTTATGTTAAAGATTATGATGTGGAGACTGGTGCCTTTACGTTAGAATATGATTCTTCAAAGATTTTTCAGCTTCTTGAAGGTGTAAAAGTTTAATAATGTTACTTATCTTTATAGTATAAATTAGTATTCTAACTTATATTATGTTACTAACATTAGTTAGTAACATAATAGTGATAACGAACATTATATTAGTTAGTTTAGTTATTTTCGTTATGATAATTATGAAAATAATTTAAGTTATTTTTATGTTTTTGATTATTTTGGTTAGGAGGTCATTATGGATAGAGGAAAACCGGATGGTTATTATATCCCTTTTCATCAATCTCTTATTAATCCGATTTTGATGCTTGGTGTTGATAGGAATTTTTGTATCGGTTTTTGGAGTATTGCTGTTGCGATTGGTGTGATGATGCAGATGTATTGGTTTTTGCCTGTTGCATTTGTAGTTCATATGTTTATGCGTGAAGCAACAAAAACTGATGATATATTTTTTAAAGTTGTTATAAATCACATCCAAAGCAAAAAAGTCTTCTGGTAATCAGATTTTTGGAGGTGTAGATTTTGCATTTATTTGATTTGCGAGAGTATAATTTTAAATACACTAAATTATCCAGCCATGTTCAGTGGTTTGCTTTATGTGCCCCGGGAATTGTTCTGAATGAGGACGGCAGTTTTATGGCGACTATCCGTTATAATGGACTTGATCAGGAAAGTGCTACAAGTGAAGAACTTATGGCTCTTATTGCCAGGGTTAACAATTATCTTAAAGTTTTTGGTGAAGGCTGGTGCTTTTATATTGAAGCTAGACGTGTAAAAGCTAATGTTTATAAAGACAGGACTTTCCCTGACAAAGCTTGTCAGATGATGGATTATGAACGTCAGAATTTTTTTAACCACGATCAGTACTTTATTGGTGAGTATTATTTTACTTTGCAGTTTTTGCCTAAAAGTACCAGAAAGGCTAAGATAGCCAAGCTTTTTTATAGAAATGAGTTAGAAAACGATACTGATATGCGTAAAGTTTTTTATGATAATCTCGAATCGTTTCAGACTTCTTTAAACAAGTTTTTTGATGGATTCAGTTCTGTAGTTTATTCCTGTCACTTGCTTGATGATGAGGAAATGCTTACCTATCTGCATAGCTGCGTAAGCTTGCGCAAGCAGAAAGTTAAGCGTCCTTTAGAACCTATCTGCTTGGGTGACATGCTTTGCGATATGCCTTTTTTTGGTGGCAGTTATCCCATTTTAGGTGATGATTTTGAAAATGAGCATATTACTCCTGTCTGCATACGCAGCTTTCCCCCAGAAAGTTTTCCCTGTATGCTGGATGAGCTTAACAGGCTTAATATGGAATACCGTTGGGTGACTCGTTTTATTTGCCGTGATAAAGTCGATTCTCAGGGTGATGTTGAAACCTTGAAGCGTGAGTGGAAGGCTAACGATAAGAATATCCTGACAATGCTGCGTGAGTTTTTCTATAAAGAGGAATCTGTCATGGTCGACAGTACTTCTCTCCAGCGTTTTGCTGATGCGGATGATGTTCTTGTCGAATTAGGTAATAATTTCATTTCAATTGGCGATTTTACAAGCAATATCATTATTTCTGACAGCAGTATGGATATTCTTAAGAATAAGGTTCGTGCAATCAGCCGTATCTATTCTAATAAAGGCTTTACCGTTGCTCCGGAAACCATGAATGCTGCCAGTGCTTGGCTTGGTTCTTTACCAGGTAATGCTTATGCTGATCCACGCAGAAAAGCTATTAGCTCTCTTAACCTATGCCATATTTTGCCTTTATCTAGTGTTTGGTCAGGTGATGAATATTGTAAGCATCTTTCAGAGTGTTCTGGTAAGCCTGTTCCTGCGATTGCTCAGGTTGAAACTGAAGGCTCTACTCCTTTTTTCCTTAATATTCATGTAGGTGATGTTGGCCATAGTATTGTTGTTGGTCCTACCGGCAGTGGCAAGTCCGTTTTACTCAATTTCTTGGCCAGTCAGTTCCGCAGCGTTCCGAAAGCTCGCATTTATGTCTTTGATAAGGGTGCTTCCAGTCGAGTTTTTGCTGCAGCTGTAAAAGGTAATTTTTATGACCTCGGTAATGATGATAGTGCCAATAATCTTGCTTTCCAACCTCTTCGTTATATCGATGATGAAAACGAAAAAGTATGGGCAAGCGAATGGCTCCAAGAGCTGTTCGTGCAGGAAGGCGTTGAGATGAACCCTGAAAAGCGTAAAGCTATTTGGGATGCTCTTACCTCTGTTGCTGCTACGCCTCCCGATGAACGTACATTAACGGCAATTAAGGTATATGTACAGAATATGGAGCTTAGAGATGCACTCGAGCCTTTTGTTGTTGAAACAAAAGGTATTGCTGATACAGCTGGTGCCTATGGCAAGCTTTTTGATAGTGATATTGACAGTTTAAAGCTTGGCGGCTACCAGTCTTTTGAGATGGGTGAGCTTATGAGCAAGAAAAATGCTGTTATGCCTACCCTGCTTTATCTTTTCCATGTAATTGAGAAAAATTGTGATGGTTCTCCTACTTTCATTATCCTTGATGAGTGCTGGACTTTTCTTGATAATCCTATCTTTGCTGAGAAAATCCGTGAATGGCTTAAGACTATGCGTAAGAATAACGTAAGCATTATCTTTGCTACGCAGAATCTTGAAGATATAAAAAAATGCAGCATTTCAAGTGCTATCATTGAAAGCTGCATGACTCGTTTCTTTTTGCCTAATGCTCAGGCCTTAAATCAAGGCAATGAAGAAGTTTACGGTTTCTTTAACCTAAATTATCGTGAACGTCAGATAATTGCTGATTCCAGGCCGAAGCATGATTATTACATTGTTTCTGCTGAAGGCAAGCGTAGATTTGACCTTGCTCTTTCTCCTTATGCTTTAAGTATTCTTGCTGCATCCAGCAAAGATGATCAGGCCGAATGTGAGCGTATCAAGAAATCTTATCCTGATGATGATTTTATGGTGCATTGGCTTGAGTATAAAGGCCTTCGGGATGCCAAAGAAGCTTATATGGCCTTGTAATTATATATAGTCTGCAGAAAAAAGACGCTCATATAGCCTAATGAAAGGCTGTCAGAGCGTCTTTTTCTAATTACTGTTATGAATGTTATCTTTGTTATCTTAGTTATGAAAATTAGTAAGGTTATGAGTATTACTTTAGTTATGAATATTAGTCAGCATTCATCTTATTTATGCTGTTTTCTTGTAGAAATCTCTGAAGTAATCTGGTCCGTTTCCCCATAATCCGGTTTCAAGATCATATAGAGCTGTATAAGCATTAGAATTAATAATTTTGCTTCTAGCTTCTTGCCAGGAAATGCCGTCTTCTTCAGCCATATCCATAATAGCATCTGTTAAAATCAAATCTGCACAGAATTTTTTCTTTTCAATTTCCATATTTTCTCACCTCTATGACTTCTAAACAGTTAACAGCTTGTTGACTTAGAAAACAGTACTGATCCTTTAATCTGTTTGGTAAAAGCAGGGATATTGCCATTTTTGCGGCGTTTTCGTCTTCTAACGAGCCATATAATCCATTCAGATATGTGGTAATAACCGGATTAGTAGTATCATTAGCAATTTTTCCAATGATAATTTCACTTTTAAAAAGTTCTTTAGGTAACTTAGGTGATAATTCTTCGGCAAGTTTTTGTCTTCTGTTTAAAGAAACAAACCATAACCACTCTATATCTGCATCCTTAAATTCATATATCGGCATAAATTCAGTAGGAGCATGATATTTATAGCAGGTTACGTATCCATAATTTTGGTTATCGTCTATATGCTTAGATCTTTTAGCCTTCAGCAACGATGTTCTTATGAAATTCTTAGCCTGAAGTTCATCTGCTGTAACATAAAATCCCTTACCAAAGTCTTTACCAACTGCACACTTTGTTAAATCAATATTTTGTACCGGAGTGTAGCTTCCATGATACAACATCATTCCATCTTTAAGCTTCATAGTTTACACCATTTACCCTTAATATTTCTAAAATATTTTCCAAAGCATATTCATCACTATTCAAATGCAGCATATCATATGTATCTTCAATATATTTCCATATACCGTACTTCTCAAATAATTTATTAGCATCAACAGGCGAAACTTGCAATTTCTCGCAGAACATTCTAAAGATACGTGCCTCAAAAAAGATAAGCTCATTTAACATGATTGCGTGCCTCCTTTACTAATGATATTATAGCATTTTGAAATGGATTATGCTATTCTAACGTTGATAACTTTTGTTAGTTTAGTAACGAAGCTAATTTTTATTATTTACATTATTAACGTTAGTTTTATTATGTTCATAACTTTAATAATTGCTGTTATCCTTATTATTTTCGTAATGTTACTAACGAAAATAATAGATTAAGTGATTTGGTTATGTTGATAAGCTACGCTTATATCAGTGCCATCGACATAGATATCAAAATCCGAATCATCGAGTTCATACTTTGTGCAGATAAGTGATACTGCAGCCTTTAGTTTTTCGTAATTAATCAAGTCAAACAGTTCATCAAGATTGCAGCCGTCTCTGACAATATATTTTACTTCGTTATAAGCTGTTTCTTCAGTTTTACTATCTTCATCATAACCTAATTCATAGTATTTTAGCAATTCTTGTTTTACTTCTTCTCCTTTATCTAAAACTAAAGGATTCAAGTTCCAATAATCAAAGTCCATGTTTGACATATTTTTCATCCTTTCATAATGAAGATTATGTTAGTTATAAAAATAACGTTAGTAACGAAGATAACTAACATTATTTTTATTATTATAGTTACATAAATAACGAAGCTAATTTTAGTTATTATCGTTATTTTAGTTATTTCCATTATTTATATTATGCTGCTGTTTTCTGCTCTTTTTCTGAAATGCTGGTAATTTTTTCTACTACTTTTTGTACAGTGTTCAGTACGTTTGTGATAGAGATAATGACGTTTTTATCTTTTTTCCCTTTTGTATATGTTTTGATATAATCATATGCTTGCTGTTCATAGCCACTTATTCCAAGCATTTCTGTCAGCACTGCTGCACTAAGTTCAGCAACAATTTCTGCTTTATTGGTATCTACATTCTTTAATGGCTCTATAGTGTCATGTACCGCATGAGCTAATTCGTGAAAGTACACTATATAGTCTTGGGAGCATAGTGTTATGGATTTGTCCCAAGGACGATAGTAGCCGTAAGCATTTTTATGTATGGGCTTCCATTTTACTTTAATACCCATTTTTTCAGCTACATCTAAAAATGGAGGAAGCTCCTGGGGTTTATAATCATGGTGTGGGATTTCCTTGCCTTCAGTGCTTTCATATCTGAATACTGGAATAGGTCTGAATCCGGTAATGATATATTCATCCTCATCTTTTTCGTTTTTGATTTTCTTTGTGTTTGGTGCAAGGATATAAAAGGCTTTTTCGCCTTTTTTGATATGTCTGCCAGCCTCTTGCCATTGTTTGTATCCTCTAGCGTCAGTAGTGTTGCCTATCATGAGCATAATAATTTTATTGGTTAAGCTCCATTTGTCACTTGGTATATCTTCATCTACTCTCTTGATAATTGTTAAAGCAAGTTTCTGAGGAAAATCTTTATTTTTGAACATGTCAATTAAGTTGTTTATAGCCTCGTCGAAATTTTTCATGGTTCTATTCCTTTCCCAATTCTGCCATTTTTTCAAAAAACTCAATAGCAGCCATATATTGTCTGTAATATCTCTTGGTTGGCATTTCGCCATAGTTACCGTATATATTTTTCACACGTTCTTTAAAGTCAGCTAATGTGCCGCCTCTATAATGATTCCAACAACCGCAAACTACATTATTTTTTTCGACGCAGTACGTTGTCGTGGCGTTTCTGCTGCCGATGCGGGTAATTTGATAGTAGGTTTGGTCAAGGTCTGCACCCTGCAGGTCTGTATCTCGTAGGTCTGCTTCATTAAGGTTGGCTTCTTGCAGGTTTGCTCTTTGCAGGTTCGCACTTCGTAGGTCTGCATCTCGTAAGTCTGCTTCATGCAGGTCTACACCTTGCAGGTTTGCTCTTCGCAGGTTCGCTCTTTCCCCACCATCTTCTCTTCTTAGCCATTTAGCGTGGCTTGCGATAATCTCATTTAATCTTTCTTGTGTGATTTCCATTTTATTTCCTCCTTTTTTGAGTATAATAAAAGGACATACCCGATTCTTTAGGTATGCCCTTTTGTTTTTAAAGCATGTATACAATTACGTATTTAATATGGTCTATTTTTACAATTTTAATATTTTGTTGGCCTTTTTTGATTCTTTCAAGGGTAATTAATTCATCTTTATCGTACCATTCATTTGCTTTTGCCCATCTGTCCCACTCTTCTGCAGGAATAACAAAGGAGCCATTTTTTAAGTATTTTTCTGCTTCTTGCCTAGTGCATCCATCAATTTCAAAAGCTCTAATATCATCTTCATGTTGACATTTTTTTGTTTCTTCTAACGTTAGTCTATCTGTAACATAACATCCATAATCTCCGTATGACATAAATTCTTCTTCTTCATCAGTTATAGCGTTATTAATTGCTTGATTTTTACAAGTTTCTTTTATGAATTTAGCATTATATAATTCTTTTGTATCTTTATTGTATATTTCTACTTTGTACCACTGTTTCAAAGGATCGTACAGAATTCCTTTGATTTCTACATTTGGATAGTAGTCTAAGATTTGATTCCAGATATATTTTGCTTCATCTTCTTCTAAGTGATTTTCAAATTTGTTTTCAAGTATCTCTTGTGCTGCATTTTGCATTTTAATGAATTGAGTATCATTGCTTTGCAAAAATGTATTAAGAAGATCAGTATAAGTACTAGCTTTTATAATATTTGTAGAGATTTGAATTGTTATCATTGATGTCATCCTTTCTGTCAGTGTTATTAATATAATACATTATTTTTTAATGAAAAGATAGTTATTTTAATTATTAATCTGTCCTCCTTTGACTAATTTATTATATTTAGTCAAAACATAACAAATCGCAGCGTAATGTCAAGGGTATAAAAAAATAGAAAATCGCAGCGAAGCAAGATTTTCTATTTTTCCCTTGACTTTACTAATCTGCGATTTGTTATAATCAAAATAATTTTCCTAACTATTCTAATCAATATTACTAAGATTAGTTATATTATTAAGGTTAGTAAAGTTATTTCAGTTATGTTTATTATGGAGATTATCTAAGTTATTACTATTATTTTCATTATCATCGTTATTATCATTATGAATGTTATTGGATGTTTTTGCAATTTTCTTCAATTTAGTTTTTATTGAAAATATTTAACTTCTTATTGACATATTTCCGGTAATGTTATATAGTATCGTTAGATAACTAAATACCTGGGTTTCCAGAGGCATCTAAACTGAACGTCCGTGCTTACGTTCAGTTAGGTGCTTTTTTTGTTATCTATGCTGTTTCTCATTCATATTATCTTCTTTTTATTACTCATCAAATCAACCTCTGTGCAGAGGGAGCGGAAACTTTAAGTCCTCCGCTATTAACTGCTCACGCATGGAGGCCCCAAACTCCTTTTTTAGCCTTGTGCGTCAGCGCAAGGCTTTTTTTGTTGTGATTTTTATTTGAAAATAGTTTGTTCGAAAAATGTCTTTTTTGAATAGAAAAGCGTTGACGGGGGGCAAGGTGTACTATATTAACAAGAGATGTAGACAACTTGCACTCTTTTTAATAGTCTAATCCCTTAATTGGAGGTTATCATGAAAAAATTATGTTGTTCTCTTATTGCTGCAGCTGTAATGAGCACTGCACTTCCCTGCTTTGCTATGACTGTATATGATCCTACTAACTATGCAGCCAATCTGGAAACCAAAATCCAGATGATTCAGCAGGTAAATCAGTCAGCACAGCAGCTGCAGGCTCAGATAAAAGATATTCAAAGCTTGAACCCGCAGGATATGGATAAAGCCTATAATCAAGTGCTTGGCATCTATAATTCTGTCAATAGTATTCGCACTCAGTCTCAGGCCATCGGTGAAGACTGGTCAACCAGTCTTAAAGAATGGAGTGACATGAATCCTGATTATTTTTCTATGGGCACAATCACCCTTTCTAAATTCCTCGAATTTCAGCAAAAAAGCGATAAGCGTGTAGATAAGACCTTGCAGCAAGCTCTTATGATGGCTGGCATTACCAGTGATAAGGAAACTCAAAAGACTGTACAAAGTGTATTGGAAACCATTGATGCTTCTAATAAGGCTGACGGCAACAAGGCAGCTCTGCAATGTGCAAATCAGCTTTTAGGCATTATGATCAGCGAGAACAATAAAAGTGCGCAGATGCTTAGTGAGCTGCTTAAGGTTAATGTTATAAATAAGCAGCAGGATATTGATAGAAGCAATCAGGTATCTAAAATGGCTTCAACTTTTGTAGACAGTGCTAAAAATAAGAATACAAAGATTACCAATAAAGGAGAATCACTTCCTGTTTTTAGAAGCCATTAAAAAAGCACCTGCATTAACAGGTGCTAAGATTTGTGTTAGTGGCTTTTAAACGGCGGTAATGATTGTCCTTCGTTTTTAATTTTTTTATCTTTGTATTTTTGTTGTGCAGCATATCCAAAAATTCTATTGTCTGTTCCTGCTTGATAATAACGTTTTTCTACGATGCGTTTATCACCAATACCATAGGTTTCAACTTCTCGTTCTTCTACATCAACTATACCTTTTCCTGAAACTTTTGCAGTTCCAACGATTTTACCTTTGGTAATTACTTTGTCTGGTAAAAGGGTTTTTGCCTGTTGTGCCGGAGCGGCTTGGGGCAGGCTTGACGGTTTTTGTTCAGCTTTTTCTTGACCACATCCTGTTAAAAGAATTGCGATCAAAGAAATAGAAATTGCGATAAATTTTGTTTTCATTAAAATCATCCTTTCTTATAACTTTAACTAGGTTTAATATACTACATTATCTGTTTTTCGTCAAACAGATTGGAGGTAACTTCAAAAAATGGATTCTTCTGTTTTATCGGATGTATTAAAAAATCTACAATCTTTATGTGGTGCTAATGGTGCTATTTTTGGCTATGCACAAGATTTATTGATTCCACTTATGACTATAGATTTTGTTGTAGTTTTTATTATGCAAGTTTTTGGATTTGCTAACAGTAATTATATTCCTACTGTTTTTTCTAAGCTTATGAAATATGGTTTTTGGGTTTGGGTTGTTAGCAATTGGGATATGTTAATAAATGCTTTATTGAGTTCACTAACTACTGCAGGAGCTTCTTTTGGTAGTTTGGATGCTGGTATTGTTGGCAGGCCTTCTGAGATTATTGATTATGGATTTCAGTATGCACGTCAATATTATGAAGTAATTAATAGTACTCCTTTTGCTATTGGAACTCTTGGTAAATCTGCTTTTTTGTGGATTATGGCTATTATAGCTATGGTTGGTGTTTTTGCTGCTTTTGCCTATATTGCACTTAATGCTTTTATAACATTTATAGAGTTTTATATTATTTCTGCTTTGATGCTTCTGTTTATTCCTTTTGCTGTAAACGATAAAACTTCTCGTTTTTCTGAGAATGCTATAGGCTTCATCATCGGTACAGGTGTAAAGCTGATGATGATGGGTGCAATTTTAAGTTTAACTATGAATCAAACGGAAGTTTTAGGTAATTTCGCTAATACTAATGGTGAAGAGATTTCTTGGGAAACTGCTTTTTCAGCTGTTGTTCTGGCTTGGGTTTTTGCTTTCCTTGCTGTCCATGTTCCAGAACTTGCGTCTGGTGCAATGAGCGGTTCTCCTTCCCTTTCCGGTAACACTGCAACTGCTTCTATGGCTGGTGCAATGAGCGGCGGTATCGCCGGTGCTGTTGCAAGCAAGGCAATGGGTGCTGCAGGTGGCGGTTCTAATGCTGTTGCTAAAGCTGCCGGCGCTTTAAGCGAAGGTGGTGGCGGTAATTTCTCCGCTGCTGGTGGTTCGCTTATGGCAGCAGGCAAAGCTGCTATGAGCGGAGATAAGTCTGGTGCTCTTGCTAATTTAGGTGTAGCTGCAAAATCTTTTGGCCAAGGTGCCACTGGTTTTGCTAAAGGTGGCTTGAATCTTGCAACCAGCGGTATGCAGGATGCTTATGATAAAGGTCAAGGTGCTGCTCAGGCGAAATTTGGTCAGTATCATCCTACTAGTCCTGGTACTGGCAGTATGCAGGAAAAAATTCGTACAACTAAAGAAAATCAGGATATTGCTGCTAAAGCAAGTCAAATGACTTAATAAAGATATAAACATACCATTAAATCATATCTCTCCATTCCATAAGCGAGCGTGCTGTCAAGGGAGGTTTACCGACCTTTACAGCACTAGCGAGCTTATGGTAAAATCAGCAATTTTAATAGCGGAGGTGCTATTTTGAAGAAATTACATATATCCGGTAAAAGAAAAGCTTTAGGTGCGTTATTGGCATCTTTGATAATCGGTGCCAGCTGTACGGCAGCATTAGCTGAAGAAGCTGGTGATCTTAGTGTCTTTGATGAAAATGATGCTGAACTTAGTATTTTGGAAGAATCTTCTCTTATGCGTAAGCAACTTGCACATATGCTCCAAGGGAAAAAGAACTTCAAAGAGGCTGATTATGAGGATGCTATTCAATCCGTAGATAAAACTGAACCGAAAACTAAAAAATCAGCAGTTTATCCTGCTATTGAAACTGATAAATCTCAAACTATCCCTATTTCTTCCATAAGTAATAATGAGCAGGAAAATGAATCTGCTTTAGATTCATTTTCCAGATCGCTTCAAAAGCCTTTAAGATCAGCTGGTATTCAACGTAGCAGTACAGTTGAAACAGCTGATAATGATAATTCTTCTGAAGTCTCTCTCGGACGCCGCTTCTTGGAGCGTTATTATGCTTCTATTGGCCGCAGCTATTCTGATACCTCACGCCAAATGGATCATTTTTTTAAGGCTCAGGAAAATGCTTCCAGAATTGATGAAAATCATTCTAATGGTAAATCATTAGGCAGCAAGTTTTTGAAGCGCTATGAGGAAGCTACGAAGCCGCAGGAGCCTGTTATTATTGGTGACTCTGCCTTATCTGATTATCCTCAGCGCAGTTTGGATTGTCAGTATCTTGACTATGAAAGCGGTGGCTCAAATATCATTTTCGTAAAGCCAGGCTTTAAAACCGATATCCTTTTGCCGGCAGGTGATAAGCTGCAGCGTATTACCTGCGGTGACAGGCAGCGCTTTGATATTAAGACTTATTATGATAAGTCTGATTTACGCTGGCATGTATATGTTCAGCCGTATCAGCATGACGTGACTACTAATATTATCATCTCGACTGACAGACATACTTTTCAGGCAAAGCTTGAAACAACAGAGCTTTTAAAGCCATTTGTCCGTTGGGATGTGCCTGATGATGTTTATGCCGGATATAAAGACAGAAATGTCGTTATGTATGTAGAGAATGTCAAAGACCTTAACTTTGACTATGACCATAACGGCAAACTCAGTGCCGCATGGGCACCTCTTAACGTCTTTGACGATAAGCACTGGAATACATACTTATCGTTTGAGAAAAATATATTGCAACGTATCAATCCTGTAATCCTTGGTAAAAGCGAAGATGGAACCATGGTTATCGTTCCCTATGAGAAGCGTGGTGACATCATTGTCATGAACAAGGTTTACAAGGAATTTGATGTACGTGTTGGCGATCACATTACAAATTACGTGCGTACAGCGAGGTGAACAAGATGTTAGTACAATGTTTTGCAGAAAATGGTGACATGGTTGGTGTTGTTACTAAAAACAAGGCTTATTCTCTTATTCGGAAGCATTTTGCTGTTGTTGTTAATGTTGATAATGCATTGCGCAACAATTTAGTTGCAATCAAGCTTAAACAGGCTTTGCCTGTTGAAGAGCTTACAAAAAAGAATTGGAGGTAGTTTTATGTTAAAAGATGGTTACGTCAATGTTTTAGGTGCTTACCTGCCTGTCGAGATTGATCCTTATCTTGATAAAGATGGTAATGAAATTAAAATCAATCCGTGCCCGAAATGTGGCTGTAAGGACCAGGAAGTTGTTGTGGACAACATTTATGAGCCTAGCGGCTATCGTCTGAAATGTGCTAATGAAGGTTGCGGCTACTCTATTCCTGAAGAAATCACTGATTTTGAGTATTTTCACGATGATGGTGTTCTTGCTGCTATCAACACATGGAATTTCCATACCGGTCTAGAGAATCTGATTAAATCTGGTGATTATACTCCATCTGCAGATGAGGACGATAGCCTTTAATGGCGTTTTAATTTCAGTCGCAGGCAAATTTTATTGAAAGAGGTCTGCTATGAATCCCGCTGATTATGATGATTATCGTCTTATGGAGCTTGCTATAAGCTTGTATTATGAAGGCTATTCCCGTGAGATGCTTATAAAAAAGCTCATGGAAAAGGTTAATGATCCCCGTAAAGCAGTCCGTTTTTACAATGCTGTTGAAAAATGTGTGCGTGTTAACAGGGATATGGAAAACAAGCGTAAAGCTGAACTTAATCGTGAAACTTTGAAGAAAAGTATTGACGAACAGAAGGCTTGGGAAAAGAAAAAACTATCTGAGCGTAATAGGGACGATGATTATGATTATTGTCCCCCGCTCTACTAATTTCTGAGGTTGTAATGGATATCAAATGTTTTATTAATGCTGGTTTTTATACCAGTTCCCTGTCGATATTCTTAGTCTCATTTTGGAGGTGTAATAAATGGCTGAAGAAATAAAAATTGACGATAACAATGTCAATCAAGAAGAAACTGGTATGGCAGAAGATTCTTTGGATGAGGAGCTTGCTGCCTATCAACGAATGGTTGGTAGTTTCAAAGAGAATAAAACCATTCAGGCTAAAGCTCATGAAGATGCTGCCTTAAGTATTTCCGAGTCTAAAGCTGTTTTTGGTGTGACATCCGATATGGTTGTCGGAGATGGGTTAAGTACCGATTCTATGACTGATTTAGAACCTGGCAGTCTTAAATTTTCTTATTTTAACGGTTCGGAAAATGTTTCTCCTGACATGAGTTTCATTGATTTCAGTAATAATTTTGATTCAGGTATTGCTGATGAGATGTCTAATAACTATGAGGGAAGACCGTTGCCTGGCTCAGTAAAGATTGAAGGCATATATAATAATCATCCTTTTCATATGATTCTTGATTTCAATACTGAACATTTAACTCGTGGTTATCTTTATGGATTCTTGGAGGATTTGCAGGATGCCTGCAGCAAAGGTCTTGGTAAAGATTTTTTAAAGAATCCTGCCCTTCATTTTGGTTTTTATGATAATGCTTCTGTGGATGAAGTTAATCCTGAAGGTCTCTTAAAATTTATTGCTTTATCTGCAAAATTTAGTGTTGCTGAAGAAAGAGCTAAATTTTGGCTTAATAATAAAGGTAATACTAATAGCAAGTATGATCAGGCTAATTGGGAAGACCTTATTGAGAGTATTAAGACTGCAAGAACCCGTATATCTTCTACTCAGCAGCCTGCTGATATTTTTAGTGAATCTGGTCTGAGTAATGTGAACATTGATTATGGTGATAGACATGTAGATATTCTTGATTTGGTGGCTAAGGCTGATAAAGCTAAAGAGTCTGTTTCACAGAAGCAAACAGATTTTATTGTCAATAATTTTGATAAGCTTGCTCCTGCCTATCAAAAGTATTTCAACAATCTGACGGAAGAACAGGATAAGAATCTGAGCTTTAATGTTGCCAGTGATGCTATACGTGGTATGGTGGCCCGTGAAAAGCTTAAGAATTACCTGCCTAAGTTCGATAATCGCTGGAAAACTATGGATACACGGGAGGCCGAAGCTCTTGCTTTGGAATTTAAAGGCAAGCCTACGCTGCAGCAGCAGCGGTTTCTTGCCCGCTATGTCCCTGAAGCTGATTTAGAGAAGCTTGATTTTGTCAAGGCTAAAGCTGCTATGGGAGCATCTAAAGCGACAGATAAGCTTATTGCTATGGCTGTTTCTTTTGCTGATATCAAAGACAAAGCATCTTTGACTTGTGATCAGGCTCTAGCAATTGTTAATGCCGGAGTACAAAAGTTAAAAAGCTGCGTTTTTAGCAGTGTTTCCCCTTTCGTTGCTCGTCATGTTGCTAAATTCAAGGATGATGTTAAAGATCATATCGCTGATTATACAATGGCACAGTGGCAGAAGGATTGTCAGACAGTACCGCCGTTTGAATCTCAGCGTGCTTTTATAGATTGGCATAAACTTGATGGAGATATCAAAGATTTTTCTAAATCATATTGTGAGAAATTCCCTGAGAATTCCTGTGCTTTGCACAGTAAAATGATAAGGGATTATGTTCAATACCGTGATGAGCTGGCCAATAGCCCTGCAAGCAAAGAGCAGCGTGAATATCTGAAATCCAAAGGTATTATTATTGACAATAATACCAGTCAGAAAGAAGCTTTGAAATATATTGTTTCTTCTCTTTACGATGATGGAATCATAAATAAAAATATTGCTCAGTATATGGCCAAAAATCCTGAAATCTGTTCAAACAGATTGTTATCTTCGGTGATTGAGAGTAAATATTTTTCCAAGGATGAGCGTAAAGAGCTGAACAAGGAGCTTACTGCTGTTTGCAGCGACTTTGAAAAGTTTAAACGTATTTATGAGATTCATGAGTCTTTAAACCGTCCTGCTTATTCGCTTTCTGATGTTGCTAAGCAGGCTGCTGCGCAACATTATGAAGCAGCAAAGACCTTTGATGATGCTGATAAAGAAATTGCCAAAGTACTTGTTTGTGCTAACTTTAATGAAATTGATAAAGACAGACATATTAAGCAGCTGGCTGAAAATGTCGCAAAACGTCTCGGCAAAAGTTCTGGTTCGATTTCTCGAGCTGAAATCATTGCTGATGTTATCACCCGTACTTTACCACAGAATCTTAACTATAAAGAATCTATGGAAAAGAATATTGAGCTTGTTAACAATGCTCAAAAAGGTCTCAATAATGAACTTACCAAAGCTAAAATCAAAACTGAAAGCAAATCTAAAGGTAAGGAAAATTTTAAAGGAAAAACAGAATCAAAGAGTGCTGAGCGTTGATTACTGTTACTTTCATTATTTAATGTTTATTCATCAAATTCATTTGTTTAATAGTTATTATGTTATTGACAGCGAAAATATATAAGCTATCCGGAGAGCTTGTTGTTTTATGCTGTTGATATAAATTTTTAAGGAGGTTTCTAAAATGGCTGACGAACATACCGCTTCAGCGGTCCCTAATGCTGCATCAGGCAGTTCCCAAGATTCCGAAGCTGCTGCCAACAAGAAGTTTCTTGATGCTGACGAGCTTGCAGCTAAAGTTTCCAATGCAATGTTTTTGAAGAATTTATCAAAAAGACTGCAAAAAGAAGCTGAACAACGTAAATTTGCTGCCTCTAAGAGAACTTCTATGAGCAAAGAAGAATTTCTTCAGAAGGCCCGCGAGGATGCTTATGCTGCCGAAGGTGACAGAATTGCAGATGCCAAGCAGAAACAAATTGAGGGTATTGAAAATGCCCGTATGTACAGCGCAAGACGCGCTCAGGAGGAGGAACAAATTATGGCAGAAGAAGTTAAATTTGAAAAAGGCGATTATAACGCTACTGACAACCAAAGAGCATTTCTTTCCAAGATCTATGATCGTCTGCATCCCTATCACAAGGCTCATATTGATAAGGAAATGCTTGACGGCTGCGCCCGTGATGAGTACAAACTGAGTTCCAAGATGGTCAATGAGGCTATTGCTACTTCTACTGCCTTGAACTTTTTGAAGTATCATATGGTTCCGGAAGATCTCGAAAAACTTACTGTTCAGGAAACTCTTTCCAAGCAAAAAGATTTTGAAAACAAGCCAAATCTTAAAATGATTGCTAACATGAAGGCTGCCGGCATTAAGTATGATGAGAATACTACCTTTGAACAGGCTAAGGAACTACTTAATAATCGACCTATAACTGAACGTCAGTTTGAAATGTTGCGTAATCGTGTAGAAGGTGCTGAAAAGCTTACTTGTGGTGAAGCTCGTCAAATTATGGATAAGCTGCAGCGTGATTATAAAGATAGCCTTAAACAGCCTGTCAGCGAAGCTATCCGTAAAGTGGCTATTGAAAACAAGCTCATCAAGGAAGGTCAGGCATATACCAATGCGGAATGGAAAAAAGATGCTATGCGTATGGAGCCTACTCCTGGCATGAAGGCTCAGCTGAGCTATTATGCTATTACCCTGGATGAAGCGCATAACAATCTTTTCAGTGCTCAACGTGCTGTTGAAAACACTATTCGTCATTTTGAAGAAAATCAGCACTCTCCTATTACTAAAGCACAGCAGAAATACCTTGAACTGGTTGGCTATGTCACGAATGATTCTCGTTATGATAATGGCTCTCGTCCTCTCATGCCGGCAACTTATGGCGAAGCTCAGGAAGCTATTTGGGATGCTAAGTACACTTCTGGTCTTATCGGCAGATCTGATTCCAGATATCTGATTACTCATCCTGATATCCGTCTTCCCGAAAATTTCCTTGATGCTAAACAGCATCGTCTTGATCTACCTGCTGCTGAGCGTGATGCTATCCGTAAGGAAACCCATGATCTTGTTGTTACTGACAAACAAGCTCGTAGACTTACTGCTATCCTTTCCCAGGATGCTGTTCCTCGTGAACAACATATGCTTGCAGATGTAGCCCGTATCACTGCTTATGATCATTATGATCGTGATAAAGGTGTTATCAAAGACACTGCTGTCAAGGATATGGCTAAGCAACTGCTGTCTCTGAATGTTGAACCGACAAAATATCAGCTTTCCGGTCTGCTGTTGCTGCAGGACAAGAATGGCAACAATATTGAGCCTACTAAGAATCAATATCTTGCTCATGTTATTGCCTGCACTCTGCCGCAGGATGCTGCTGATTACAAAGGCAGCGTAGCCAAGAATCTCGAAGTTGTCAACAAGGTTGAAAAAGCCATGCTTATCGCTCAGAAGAATCTGGAAAAGAAAGCGCAGATTGAAAAAGAAGTTGCGGCTTCTAAAGCTAAAACTCAATCTAAATCCAAAGGTCAGGGCTTGGGCGAATAAAATTTTATCGCTGATTATCTATTTAACAACGTATAACCTTTATAACCTAAGACTAGGTAACTAATCTAATCTATCTAACCAATTCAATGCGTCTGGCTTTTTGCCAGGCGCATAAACTGGTTAAGCTGGAAGGGGTTTTTTGTATGTCTAACAAAACATTGTTTGCAATTAAAAAAGAGCTTTCTGCTAAAGGAGTTCCTTTTGATGATAATACTCCCATTCATGAATTAAAGAAACTTTTTGATAGCCTGCCTGTAACATCAGGCCAAATCCGAGAGTTAAAGCTATTAGGTATTGACTATAAAGAAAAATGGAACTGGACAAGAAAAACGGCCAGTGAGTTTATCAGAGATGCAGAAGATTTTATTCGTCTGCGTAATCTGCTTCCTGCCTCTCCTAAGCAGCGTATTCTGCTTATGGAGAATGGTATAGATGTTCCCAAAGGCACAACAAGTGCTGGAGCATCCAAGATGATTAATGAGCTGCCTGCTACTGACGCACAGCTTGCTTATTTTGAAAAAAACAACCTTAAAATAAATCCTGCTAAAAAGCTTACTTATGGTCTTGCTCATCAGATGATTGCTCGTCGTGAGCGTAGATTTTTGGAATATAAACTGCATAATATCAGTGTCAAGAAATGAAGAAAGCTATTCTTTTATGTGCTTCTATCCTGCTTATTGTAATAGCTTTGTTTTTGGCTATCTTTGTAAGCTTTTTTGGTAGTTTGTTCGGTGGTGGAGCGAACGGAGAAGGCACATGGAGCGGTTATGAGATAACTTCTCCTTTTGGTGAACGTGTTCATCCTATTACAGGTGAAGTCAAGAATCATCATGGTGTTGATCTTGGTATAGATGAAAATACCGCTCTCCCCTCTTTTATGGATGGAACAGTTACTGAGACCGGCTATGATGAAGGTGGTTATGGTTATTATATCGTTGTCCGTGATAAAGATGGTAATGAAACCTTATATGGTCATTTAAACAGCATTGCCGTAAGCAAAGGCCAGGAAGTCAAGCGTGGCGATATAATCGGTCTGACAGGCTCTACAGGCGCCTCTACAGGTCCGCATCTGCATCTTGAATATAAAGATGCTAATGGTAATCTGCATGATCCTACGCAGGTTTTAAAGCCTTTTTAGATTAAGAATCGAGATGTAAGTTTTGAGAAAATCAGTTTTTTTATTGTTCTTTGTTTTATTTATGTTGGTGATTTCATCCGTAGTCAGTGCTGCACCAATCACCTCTCCTTTTGGTTGGCGCATACATCCGATTACCGGTGAGTGGAAGTTCCATAGTGGTGTTGATATTGGTTATGATTATGGTACCGGTATTCCTGCCATGCTGGATGGCAGAGTTGTTTATGCTGCTCCTTATGGCGGATATGGCAATTGTATTATTCTTGAACATGCAGGTGGCGATCATACGTTATATGCTCATTGCAGTGCGCTTTATGCGTCGTATGGCCAATATGTCAGCAAAGGTACTGTTATAGCTGCTGTTGGTTCTACAGGTTTTTCTACTGGTCCTCATCTGCATCTTGAATGGTGGCATAATGGACAATATGTTGATCCTATGGGGTTGTGGTAACATGATTTCCGGAGAGTGGTGATATGGGGATTATAACCTTCTTTGCTATGCTGCTTTCAGCAGCTATCTTGCTGCTTATTTTCGGCATAGCTTTTTTGAAGTATTCACACAAGAATAGTATTTACAAACGCATAAAGAAACGTAAGGCTGTTATACGTATTTCAGAAGCTGATTATTCTGGCGAAAAGATTAAAGAGCTTGATATAATGCTGGCTAATTATGGGTATTCCTTTGACATCACTGAAATGACTGCTAGTGGCAGTATTGTGCATGTATACAGGAGAAAATAAGTTATGTTAAAAATACTTCTTCGTTTATTAGCTATTGGTGGTTTTATTTATCTTAGCCAGGATAATACTTTTCTTTGGTGGTTTAATGCTAAAATCAATACAGCTCATACACGAGATATATTGGTACATCTTTGTTTTGTTATAACTGTTTTTTGTTTTTACGTTTTTGATGTTGCTTATCTGGATAATTTTTGGGAGGATATGTGTGCAGCTTACAATAAAGGGAAATCTATTTTTTTTCATATTTTGAAATTTCTTTTTGTTGTATTTCCTTTTATGCTGATGCCTTTTGTTTTATCTTATGTGTATTTTGTTGTGTTGTCTACTCTTACGGTGCTTAGAGCTTATAATGGTTTATTGGTAACTATTTTGGTTTGGTTTATTTCTTTCTTTTTGCTTTTTGGTCTATATTGTTATCTTCGGCATTCTGCAGGTGGCAAAGAAATAGTTTCTAGTATTGAACGTATGAATAAATATCATAAGTTTTGGTTTTTTATGATGCAGTTTTCATTAGGTTTGTTTGTTTTTTCAGAATTCATTCAAGATATAATATTTCATTTTTTATTATCACACTAAATATATGATTTTAATATAAGAATTGGAGATTTTATAATGGCTTTATTAGATTCTATCAATCATGATTTTGCGAAGAGCATAAGAAAAAAGAATTATTCTAAGGAACTGCCGGCTATGCTTGAAGATACATTAGAAGCTCTCACGATGCTCAAAACACCTTTTATTATGGTGAAACGCAATGGAAACGGTACTTATGTAACTGCTTCCGGAGCTGATTCTTTTAACAATGCGGCTCAGGTATATGCTACGGCCGTATCTTTTATCGTTATGATTCTGAAGAATTCCGGTTACAGTGATGATAAGATCCGTAACACACTTACTGATATCGTCGATTCGTCTCTTGCTATAGTACATGATGAACCTGATGCACCTCAGAAGTATTTTCATTTGAACAAGAAGTAATGGATATGCTTGATTCATTAGTCAAGGCCCCTATTATTGGGCTTTATATAGCATTTATTCCTTTGCTCTGGTGTTTTGCTGTTCATGCTTTGAATCATGCCTGTATAGCTGATGAATGGCTTTATAAGGTCTGTTATTGCTTTTTTGCGTTTTCTGAGATTTGCTGCAGCTTTGCTATGATGTATTCACTATACAGGTTTTTTACAAATATTTAGGGATGGAAAGCTGGTGTTTTTATGAAAAATATGACTGTTATTGTTAATTGTTTTGATTATAAGGCTATTGCTCAAAAGGCTCATAGGATCAATAAGTTGCCTTCAATAGTCTGCTATGAACGTCCTGCTGATTTTCCTAGGAAATTTGTTGCTCGTCTTTTTTATCTTGGCAATACTACTATTACCACAAATGTAGTAGTTACCGGAGATACGTATGATGAGCTGTTAGAAAAAATTAATCCTGTTCTTGATTATCTTGGTATGGTTAGGTTTAATCGTGCTCCAGGTGATGATAATTGTATTATGGAGGTATGGTTGTAGTATTAGCTGATTTTTTGTAATTAGCAAAGCTAACGTTCATAATATCCATAACTTTAGTTATGAATATTATGAACGTAACGAATGTAACGAGCATTACTTTCATAATAAATGTAATTCTTATTATGATTATTACTTTCTTAATCTCTGTTATGATTGTAATTAAGGTAACTATTATTACATAATGTTAGTTATATTTGTTATTAAGCTTACAAATATAACTTCAGTTATGTGCGTAAGTAATGTTACTAAAATAATTAGCATTACTTTCGTTATGTTAATTATTTTAGTAATCTTCATTAGGTTAGTTATTAACATAATATTGGTTATCTTTGTTATCTGAAAAAGACGATAATGGATATTGTTTTATTTCTAAGTTCATAAATTTGTGTTTTTTTAGTAGCAAAAGTATAAAAAAAGTCTGTACAAATTGTGTTGTATGTGGTATATTAAGGCGAAAAATAAGTGAGGTATAGTTTTTATGGATAAAAAAGATTTAATTGTCCAACTTGCTAAAAAAACTGGTTCTACTCAGTCTAGTGCTAAAAAATTCTTAGAAGCTTTTACTGATCTGATTGCAGATAATCTGACTGTAGATAATAAAATTCGTATTGTTGGTTTTGGTACATTTGAGGTACGTGCTCGTAGTGAGCGTAAGGGCATTAATCCAGCAACTAAAGAAGAAATTATTATTCCTGCATCTGTTACGCCAGTTTTTAAGGCTGGCCAAGTCCTTAAGAATATTGTTGCAGAGAATAATGATAAGCTTGGAAAGTAATCCTGCAGCTCTATAAATATTTGAACTGAATACCCGGTTATCGGAGGCATTGAACAAGCGCTTGGGCGCTTGTTTCAGTGCCTTTTTTATTTATCTGATTCTAACCTTTGCACGAGGGAGCGGAAACTTATGTCCTCCGTTATAAAGTGCCTGTTGTGGGAGATTTCACTTCAGTGATTTTTTAACGGAGGGATATTATGAAACTCATAAAGGATGTTATTGTCCGTGGTTCAGACGGCAAGGAGATTAATAAGACTGATGTTGGCAAAGCAAGGCGTCTCTTGAAGTCTGGCAGTGCAAAACTGATTCAGAGAACACCTTTGATTATCCAGATGCTTAACTTCAAGACGAATATACAAAAAGCAGAAGATGCGTCAAACCTTGCGTAAGGAGTGATTTTTTTGAGCATCGTAATTATTTTAGGTAATAATAAAGTATCTTGTGTCAGCCTTACTGTAAAAGATAAAACAGTTAATATTTTGGAAGCTGACAGCAGACATGTTGATGATTTGTCTTCTTTCCTGTCTTCTGTAGATGGCGTTAAATCTTTGCTTTCTTCCTGTTTTGGTGGTGATTTGAAGGCTGCAGCTGAACATAAAATCTATTTTGCTTTTACTGCTGGTAGCGGACTTGCTTATAAAACATGGCAGGCAGCTGCTTCTTCTTTCAGTGATGTGTCTGACAAGACTTTTGCCGATAAAGAAGAACGCATTTTGTCTTTATGTATTGAAAACGTCCCGCAAGGTTTTACTGATTTATATAAGGACTGCGTGGCAAGTGTTGTAAGCTGTTACGAAGATGATGAAGTCTATACTGTTACTTCTGCATACCTCCCTGCCCTGTATATTAATAATATTAAGGAAGCCTGTGAAAATCTGGGTTTAACCTTATTTGGTATCAGTGATATTGTAAGCAGTTTATGTAAGCTTATAAACTGCTCTGAACAACAGGTCATTGTTCATGCTGATGGGCTTGTAGTGGTTGTCCATCAGTTCGGTAGTCTTGTTTTCATGATGGACGGAGATTACAGTAATTCAATCGGAGATATCATCTTCAATATGGTTGAGCGTTATTATCCTATCAATAGCAGCAGAATGAATAGTCAGACTGTTTCCAGCAGCGATCTTGAACCTTTTTTGTTTTTACCATTCAATGGGTTGTCAAGATATAACTGTGAGATGAGCGTTATTGCTGCCGGCTGTGTTGTTGATTCCAAAATGCTTGCTGAAAGTAATGAAACGGTCAAATCCAATCCAGATAAAGGAGGCAGTAAAGATAGTGTTATCGGTAAATTACGGAAACTTTTTGAGAAAAAGTGAGACTGCAAAAGCAGCCTATGAGTTCAAACGGCCAGTTTACCAGTTTATTGCAAATACTGTTTGTGTTTTCTGCCTTGCTGGTGCTGTTACAAGCGGTTTGGCTTTGGCTTACGCTTATATGGCTACACCTAAACCTGTGTATAGCCAGGAATTGTATGGTAAGGCGCAATCGCTGAATAATAATCTTAGCAGGGGTGCTGCTTTGATGAAGCAGGGCCGTCCGCGTGGCGTAAATGCTTATGAAATCATAAATAAATTTGCAAATGCCCGTCCTGCAGATGTTACCTTGACTGATATTGTCATTTCTCCTGAGCAGTATACTGTTAAAGGCTTTACGCCGAATCAGGATTCGGTAAATGCCTATATATCTGCCCTGGATTTTGGTAAAGGGAAAAAGGCCGGTGTTGCTTCTATTTCCAATAACAAGGGTACGAATGAATTTACTATCATAGTGCATGTTGACGAGCAGAAAGCTGCAGCTAAATCTTCTCCTCAACCGAAAGGAAGTGGCAAGTAATGGGTTCTTTTTCCGGAGATAAGTCAAATTTTAAGACAAAGATTTTTCTTGCTGGTTTTTTATCTGTAGCTGCTCTTGCAGGTAGTGTGATGCTTTCCTCGATGTTTGTGTCTAAGATGGCTGAAAATAATAAGCAGGCAAGTAATTTTGCATCTCAGAATGTATGGCTGCAGAAGTTTGATTATAAAGATGCGACAAATCTTTATAAGCTTATCTTGAAGCCTTGCAAGGCTTCCGATGTTGATAATGTTCAGAAGGAGCAGCTTGATATCTTAAAGGATCATAAGCTTACCATTGTCGGTGTGAAGAATGACAAGGGTAATGACAAAGGTCCTTTGAAATCTCGTAAGACTTCTGTTGATCTTATTGGGGATTGGAATGACCTTAATGCTGCTCTAAGTGATTTTGAGAAAAAGCATTTTGTTGTTATTACCAATGCTTCTGTCAGCACAGATAATTCTAATGGTGCTTCCAAGACAGGTGCACAGGGATTAATTAAAGTTAAACTTGATTATAATATCTATTATAACTAAACTAAGGAGGTCAAAAGTGCTATGAAAAAAATATCAATAACCGCTCAGTTGGCCGCTTATACTGTTAGTATGCTTATGGGGTTTGGTACATTTGCAGCCTGGAATTATGTTTCTATTCCGCAAGAGATTCAGATGAATGAGATTCCTGTAATCAATCTTGCTTCACTTGGTATTTCTACCGGCAGTGTTGCTTATGCTTCTTCCAGTAGTCCTTTTGGATTTTTGGTTGATGCATCTGCTCTTCCAGCAGGTAATGTTAATATGCCGGCTGGAATTGCTGCTCCTACCCCTCCTGATGTTCCTTCTATGCCCGGCGGATTGCCTAGCAGTTCAGGTGGTGAATTGGTTGTTTTAGGTGTGCTTCCACCTGATGTTGTAATAATCAGCCGTGGAGGTAAATCTATTACTGCACGTACTGGACAGGATACTGAATTCGGAACTATTGGTACGGTGACTATGAAAGGTGCTTATGTCAACGGCGCTTTCATAGCGCAACGTTGACGGAAGGATGGATAATTAAATGAAACCAGCTAAATTTACTTCAGCTGTTCTCGCAGCTATGATGCTTATTACTAACACGGGATTTGCTTTTCCTATTGATTTTGCTCCCGGTACTCCTCTTGTAGATGCATTGCGTGCGCTTGGTTATAAGAGTGGCCGTAATATTGTAATTAATGGTGATTTAAAAGGCAGTGTTTCCATGCATATGGATGATACTAATTTTGATACAGCATTGCGTGCGCTTGCCCTTTCCAATAATTTCAGTTATGAGTACCTTGATAATATGGATACTGTGCTTATTGCTCCTAATAAGTCTATGTCCGGTATTGAGACAATTAAACTGAAACATATTGAGCCTGATTCTGCTGCAAAACAGCTTTCTGTGCTTGATGATGCTAAGGTTGTTGTTAATAATGAAACTCATTCCCTTACCGTTAGCGGCAGTACATCAACTATTGACAGGGTTCGTAGCGAGCTGCGTAATATTGATAAGGCTCAGCAGCAGGTCAATATTTTAGCTACTGTTGTAGAGCTTTCTAAAGGCAAGGACCGATCAATGGGTTTGTCCTATTCTAGTGATCCTTGGACTAAAGATACGTCTGTTGGCGGTTATAATGGTTTTAAATTTGGTATAACTGCTAATCATGAGGAAACTCTTTCTAAAGGTAAAGTTCTTGCCCGTCCTAATGTGACTGTATTTGATGGCAGAAAAGCTTCCATCCTTATGGGTGATAAGGTTCCTGTATTTACTTCTACCAGCGATTCCAATGATACGGATAGCGATACGTCGCTTTCCGTTGAATACAAAGAAGTCGGTGTAAAGCTTGAAGTTTTGCCCAGAATCAATGAACTGGATAAGGAAACCATTACACTTGTTATTAAGCCTAGTGTTTCCACTATTTCTCAGTGGGTTGAAAGCGGTAATAATAAAGCTCCGCAGATCAGTGAGCGTAGTGCTGAAACCACAGTCCGTGTAAAGAATGGTGAAACTATTCTTTTGGGCGGTCTGCTTAAGAACGAAGAAATCAAATCTATCAAGCAGATTCCTTTCCTTTCCAAAATCCCTGTTCTTGGTGAAATTTTTAAATCCCGTAGTATTGAGAAAAAAGATACTGAGATTGTGATTGCTATTACTCCTACTATTGTTTATGACGAGAATGGCAGGCCGAAAGTTGAGACGCAGACCTCTACTAAAGGGTTGCATGATAAGTTGAACGAACTGCGTGCAGAGCGTGAAGGTTATCTTCCTAATTTAAGGACTGATGCTGAGGCAAAAGCTGAGCTTGATAAAGCTAAAGCCGAAGCAGCTGCATCTGATAAAGCTAGAAAAATTGCTGAAAATGAAAATGATTCTCTTAAGGTCGATAAAGAGAAGCTTGTTGCTTCTCTTAAAGAAAGCGAAGACACCTTAAAAGCTCGTGAAGCTGAGCTTAAAGCTAAAAATGCTGAGAATGATAAGCTACGCCGCGAACTTAAGAAATCTACTGCTATGATGCGTGCTGTTATTGACAGCATGGATGAAGGTGGCAGACATGAACAATAAGTATTCTGATAATCTGGTCAATGAATCTATATCTCCTGATGTATTAGCTATGCTTGACAAGGATATCATGGAAAAGCGTTTTATGATGCCTATTTCCTATGATAAGGACAGTCATGTTCTTACTGTTGTGACTAGCCGTTTTGAGGATAATTTTATGGATATGAGCATTATTCTTGCTCTTGTCCGTAAGAATTACCCTGATTTAGAGAGAATTGACTTCTTGGCCTGTGATTATAATAATTTTACTGCCGGCTTTAATGCTCATTATAAGCAACAGTTTCAGCCTGCAGCTCTGCAGGCTGTTGAGGAAAAGCGCAATTCATCTGTTACCAGTGAGCAGACCAGAAAAAGTGAGGAAATCCTGCAGAAAGGTATTGCTTTAAATGCCAGTGATATCCATATCACACCGATGCGCAATGGTGCAAACGTCATCTATCGCCGTGATGGTGTTTTAGTTGACAGTGGTATGACATTATCTGTTGAAGATGAGATTATGATTACCCGTATCTATAAGACTAATGCCAATATCAATGTCAATAATCTTATTCCACAGGATGGCCGTTTCACTTTTGTAGGTAAAAACATTCGTCTTTCCACTATGCCTTATGGTGGTGATGGCGAACGTAATAAGGTTGTTCTCCGTATCCTTTCTACTTCTGATGTTATTCCTACGATTTCAGATTTAGGTTTTGACTCTAATGAGGAAAAGCTTCTCCGTTCTCTGATTTATAAGCCTAATGGCATTATTCTTATCTGTGGTCCTACTGGTGAAGGTAAGACAACTACTCTCTACTCTCTCCTTAACGAGCTGAATCAGACTGGTAAATACGTTATTGTAACTTTTGAAGATCCTATCGAACGTTATATTGATGGTATTGCTCAAAGCCAGGTACGCTACGCTGAAGATGAACGTACTAATTATACTTTCCAGCGTGGCCTGCGCAGTTCTCTGCGTCAGGATCCTGATATTATGCTTGTCGGTGAGACTCGTGATGCCGAAACAGCCCTTACTGCTGTGCAGGCATCCCAGACAGGTCATTTGATTTTCACAACATTGCATGTACGTAATTCTGTTTCAGTGTTCCGCCGTCTGCAGGATATGGGCGTAAATGTCAGCGGTTTTGCTGAACAGATTGTAGGTATTGCAAGCCAAAGGCTTTTATCTACCTTATGTCCTCATTGCAGGAAGCAGATTAAGGTGCCGCAGGAAATTCTTGATAAATTACGTGTTGAAGATAAAAAGGCATTGACCAGGGATATGAATGGTGATTATGTTACCTATGTTTCTGACGGCTGCAGTGAATGTAATTCTACAGGTGTTGCCGGACGTATTCCTATCATTGAGATTATCCCTTTCAATAATTATCTTCGTGATTATTTTGCTGAAAAGCATGGCCTTGTGGATATTGAGCTGTTCCTTCGAAAAAATATAGGTTTTAAGAGCCTTTGGGATAAGGGTTTTGCCCATGTTGTTAAAGGTGATATATCCTTAGAAGAACTTCTTAGCTGCATAGAACCTGATGAAGAGCTTGTCAGCCAGGCAGTAAATTTTGAAAGCCGAGGCAGTAGTGATTCTCCTGCATCTAAAGATGGTTATTTTTCAAGGAGGCGTAAATAATGGGCTTCGTGGAAAAAGTTAATGCTTTTATTGGTGCAGATAAACCTAAATTAGCCGATTTTTATGCTTGCTTTGACCAGTTATATATGCTTTTGAACTCTGGAAGTACTTTGCAGCAGGCTATCAATGAGATTGCCCATGTACAGACTAATGCCAAATTAGGTCAGGCTCTTAGAAACATCAGCCGTAATCTTTCTGCCGGCGTAGCTACTGGTGCAGCTTTCAAGAAGGAAGGCGTTTTTCCCAGGCTCGTTGCTCCTACTATTGAATCCGGTGATCGTGCCGGCCGCTTATCTGATACGTTTCTTAAGCTTTCTGAATTGATGTGGCTGCAGCATAATCTTTATAGCAAGGTAAAAAATGCTCTTTTTATACCTAAGATTGCTGCTGTACTCATGGCAATCATGACTATTGCTTATATCAAAATTGCAATCCCTGAATATGTAAAGCTTTATAAAGAGACCGGTATCCCTCTCCCTTGGATTGTCAGCTTTGTCACTGGTTGTGTGAACGGTATTGTTGATTACTGGTTCATTACTCTTCCTGTTCTTTATGGTCTTTATAAAGCCTGGGAATGGTTCAGTTCTAATAATGTTGGTATTGTTGATAGCTGGAAATTGCGACTTCCTATATATAGTAAGCTCCATTTCTTCTTTGTGCAGCATCAGCTGGCATCTGTATTGAGCTTAATGCTTTCCAGTGGTCTTACCTTGACTGACAGCCTTTCGCAGGCTGGCAAGGTTGTAGACAACAGCATTGTTTCCAATGCTGTTGGCAAAGTACGTGAGGATATCATCAAAGGCAATACTCTTGCAGACAGTATGCAGCATCATAATCATGGTGATAGACCTGTTTTCGATAATATGCTGCTTGCAAGCATCAATGCCGGTGAAAAATCTAATCATATCACTCTTGCTTTAGAGCATGACTGCAAGTATTATGAACGCTTATTGAATAACATGATAGAACCTACCTCTACGAAGATTACACTGCTTGTAATGCTTCCGATGGGTTTATTGATTGTTCTCATGTTTATGTTTACGCTTGTACCGATGTTTGATTATATGAGCCGTATTTCAGCTACCTGATAAGTTATTAGTAAAATCAAATATTAACCTCCTTTTCCGAGGGATTGGAGACAAAAGCGTTAGCTTGAAGTCCTCCAATATTATGGAATAATTTGCCGAGGATAAGGAGGTGCGGAAAATGCTATCCACGGTAAAGCAAAAAACCGTGGTTTTTTCTTCTTCTAGAAAACGCGGCTTTACCCTTGTTGAGATTATTGTAGCCTGTGCTGTAGTTATTGCTCTTTTTGCCGGTGCTGTTTTTATCGGTCATAATCTTTTAGAGAACAGCAAATATAATAAGGCAAAGACAGATATTGCTACTATTGATACTGCAATTCGCCAGTATTTTTTTGATACTGGCAATCCTGTAGATAGTTTAGAGACATTAACCAAGAAAAATGGTGAATACGGTCCTTGGCTTGATGCTGATATATTAAAGGATCCGTGGAACCAGGATTATTTCTATACTTACTATGGTAGTGGCATTTATTATGTTTTAAGCTATGGAGCCAATAAAGAGCTTGATTCCAATCCTTCTAATATTCCTGACTGCGTGCAAGGTGATGATATCGGCCTTTGCAGTATATATTCTGGTCATAATATCATCAGGTATTCTGAGGGCAAAGAAATTCTTTATAATAACTAGCCTTTTTCTGTCTGTCATACAGATAGGATAAATATAAAATTAAATATTGCTTAACCTTCTTTTCCGAGGGATTGGAGACAAGAGCTTTAGCTTGAAGTCCTCCAATATTATGGAATAAATACCGAGGATAAGGAGGTGAAAAAAATGTTGTCCACGGTAAAGTTGAAAAACCGTGGTTTTTTATTTCGGGAAAGAAGCAGAAATGGGTTTACGCTCATTGGGATTCTTGTTGCCTGTGCTATTATCGTTGCCCTGGCTGTCGGCGCGATTCTTATAGGCAGTACGCTTCTTGACCAGGGCAGGCATAATAAGGCTCAGACGGATGTTTCCAGTATCAGTGCTGCTATCAAGCAGTATAAATTTGAAATGGGTTCTTATCCGGCTACGTTGTCTGCTCTTACTACTAAGTCTGGTTCATATGGGCCTTGGCTTGACAGTGACACCATTACTGATCCATGGGGAACAGCTTATAAGTTTTCTATCGATGAAACTAATAGGCGTTTCGGTGTATGGTCATGTGGTAAAAACAAAACTGATGAAACAGGCAGCTATAGTGGCTCTTTTGCTGGTGATGATATCGGCATAGGAGGCTTCTAATCGCGGTAAATTTTTGACTAATATGCACTTTACTTTGAAAAAAATTTATGGAAGGTTTTTAAAATGAATTCTTTGAAGACTTTAAAGAATAAGCTGAATTGTAAACGTCGTAAAGGTTTTACCTTGATTGAGATCATGGTAGCTTGCGCTATCATCATTGCACTGTCTGTTGGTGCTTTCTTCTTTTACTCTCAGGCACAGCAATCCCGTAAGATGGCTCAGATGAACAATGACTTGGAAGCCATTACCACTGCTGCTTTAGCTTATGAGGCTATGAGTACTGATTCCACTCCGCCGGCTGATATTGCTTCTTTGATTGCTGGTCTTTCCGCAGATAAAGCTGTTGATGGTACTGCTCATACTTTTCTTACTCAAACTAAAGGCACCACTGTAAGTGCTGACAGTATCCTGGATCCTTGGGGGACTGCTTATACCTACAGTCAGACTGACCGTACTGTAACCTGCACTCCTAAAGATGCAAGCGGTACTGCTATGACTGCTGTTGTTCGTAGCTTCTAAATTTTTTCTCACCGCAGGCGGTGGCATAGCCGCCGTCTGCTTTTTGTTTTCTGAGGTGTACTATTATGCATGTAGTAAAATTTAAATACCGTTGTGCCCCCCCGTAGTACAAAATTATAGGCGCGGTTCTGCCCTTCTTGCGGTAGTTTTAATTCTTGCTGTTGTAAGCTCTGTTCTGAGCATAGGTACGGCAAAGATTACCCAGGCTGCTATCAACAGCACTGGTTCTAACAAAATTACTCTGCAGGCGCAGCAATATGCTTCTTCTGAGGCAGAACTTATTAAATCTATTAGTTATAATGATTTAACAGCTCAATCTAGAGCAGATATTTCAGATTCAGGTTTTCAAAAAGAAGTAATCCTTTCAGATGAAAGTGATTACTCTGAACAAATTAAGCAAAAAACAGCTACGATAAACATATACAAAGGCAGTGAATCACTTCCCCGCTCTACTATAAAATTAACTCGCTATTCTGTGGAGCAAAAGGTCAGCGGTGTTCCTATCGGAACGGTTATAGCTTGGGCATCAAGTAATAACCCTAGTGATGGTACATGGCTTGAATGTAACGGCCAGTCTTGTGCTGCTTATTCTGAGCTTAGTGCTGTATTAGGTAAAACTACCGTTCCAGATTATCGTGGAGTTTTTCTTCGTGGCCTTGGGACAAGAGAAACTACTCATTTCGGTAATGTTGTTCATTCTAGTGGTAGTCTAGGAGAGCTTCAAGGTGATGCTATGATACAGTTACCAAAAAGCTCTTTTTATGCTGCTTTAGGTCGTATTGGTTCTGAATTTGCTAGTGAGCAACAGCAATCTGCTTTTTCATGTACTGGTGCTTTTTCATATGTTTCTACTTATGACACTTCTATGAAAGTTGGTAATAGTGATAATTGGGGACGCAAATACGTCTTGGATTTTTCTAGAGCAATTCCTGTTGCTAATGAATTACGTCCCATAAATATAGCTGTTCGCTATTTTATCAAAGCTGCTTAAAACAAAAAATACACCATTACAGGTGTATTTCCAAAAGTTTAATATTATGTTATAATACCAGTTGAGACAACTGGTAGTCGGTTTTCCTACTCCTTAGTGAGTGGGGGTGATGTTATGACTGTTTTCGAAGCGTTATCTCTGATGATTGCTTTTGCAACTCTGGTCGTGCTGATCCTTTCGTATCGTAGATAATTACGGCATGAAAAAAACCGCCTAAGCGGTAAGACGGTTTCTTTCTGACTTAAAATCTTGAGGAGAACCGGCCTTCCACAACCAGTTGTCTCTTTGTGTTTATTATACGTTTTATCTTGTTTTTTGTCAAACATGGCGGAAGTACTCGGATTAACATGGATAAGTAATGAATAAGGACGTTGTGTTTTTGTATTTTTATGTATAGTCCTCCAACCGATACCTCTAACGACCAATAAGCTTCAAAAATTTTGCCTTACTCAGAGGTTCGTTTGTCAAATACTCTCCGTCATAAAAAAGCGCGAATGTCGTAACAGGCGTTGGGGCATTCTGCGCTTCTTCCTTGCTCGCAATGCGGATTGCGCGGAAGGGGAGGTTGTACTCTTTGGCCGTTTGCTCCATAAGCGGAACATATTTGGCGTTGAACGGACATTGGCTGGTGTAGTACAGAACATAGCCGTCGACATCAACATGCGGATGTTTGGCACATTCTTTAAAGGCAGGCTTTTCAGTATCAGCAGAAAAAGGCAAATACCAGAGCTGAATACCATTATCTGCTTCATCACACATAGTAAAGCCTTTATATTTCAAGAACTTAGGATCTGCAAGGAAAGGCTTTTTCTTTGCAGCGCTCAGGATGCACAGTCCTTTTTTACCCTTTTGCTTGCTGTATGCAATGCAGTCACCGAGCAGTTCATTAGCATAGCCGTGTCCCTTGAACGCACCGGCAACCCACAGGCAATCAATATACATATAGCCATCGGCTTGAAGCGGAATCCAGGCATTCTCGGCCGGTATGTACTCTATAAAGCATTTGCCTCGTTCTGTGCTTTTGAGGAACACAAGACCATCGTCAAAACGCTTCGCAAGCCAGTCTTTTTTCAATGAAACCTGCGCATCTTTGTTGTTGGAGATAGCACAGCATATATGCTCCTGCTCCAGATTATCTTTGGTGACTTTAATATATTCCATAAAATGATATAACTCCCGAAATTTTGATTTAGTGTTGCTTTACTTGTGCAAATTATATCATAAAACCTGCGAATTATTCCAGTGCAGGCATGGCAGAATATTTTGTACAGTATTTGAGTGAGATATCTTTAAACATCGAAAAAACCTGCCATAAAACTGTACGGAAATGTTCAAAGTTCGGTTTATATTTCACTCCTAATTCACAATAGTTTTATATTTTCTTTTAGTAAGATATGCTATAATATGCTTAGAAAGTGTAAGCGAGGTGATTATCATGCGTAAATTTACAGCCTTACTATTAGCTGCCTTAGTGCTTGTAGGCGCCAACACAGCTCTTGCTGATAAAACCATAACCTTAGATAAGGATACCAAGCTGGTGCCGCAGGGCTGGACGGTAGCGGACGATATCAAGTTCAAGAAGAATACTGTTGTAAAGCTCAACGATGACGGTCAGGTTATCGAAGGCGTGCTGGCAAGCGCCACCTATCTGCGTCCTGCCGGATGGAAGAGCCTGGCGAGCAATTACTATTATGTGGAGCGCAGTGCGCCGTTCTTCCCGCCGCGCTTTTTCTACCATCCGTATCGCCCGGGGCTGGTGATTCCTGCCGACGGTCATGTGCGCTACATGGGTAACAAGTCCGTGACCTTTGCCAAGGACGGCACTGTGCTCAGCGGTGTGATTGATAATGACGTTATCCTGCAGCTGAACGATAATGCTTATGGCTTTGTGCGCTTTAAAAATGACAATCTGCTGACCTTTGATGCAAATGGCAGGGTTATAAGCGGTACACTGGCGGAGGCAACGAAGCTGCGTCCGCTTGGATGGCAGCATAACCTGCAGGATGAAAGCGCCGGTTTTGTTGAATTCAAGAGCGGTACAGGCATCACTTTTGATGCGACCGGCCTTGTAACCAACGGCTCGCTGAGCAAGAAAACCCTGTGGCATAATGCTGACGGCAGTACGAAGAAGCTGGAGGCCAAGGCACCGGTTGCCTTTACTGCGGACGGAGCAGAGCAGGGATAACAAAAATATATAATACCGTACAGGCTTCTGGGACGTTAGTCAGGAGGTCTGCACGGTATTTTTTATAGGCGAGTATGCCTAAGAATAAAATAGATTTTTTGACATCAGCGTTTGTAACAGGCGCAAAGTGTAGCCGTAAAAGCAATACTGTACAATTATGGTGTAATGAGGTATACTATATGTAGTGCGAAAGCAATATTATTATGAATTGAAAAAATTTTCTTCAAGGAGGAAACAGCATGGAAGAAACAAGACCCTTTGTAAGCTGGGACTTAGTCCACGATTTTATGGTAGACGTATTTGTTAAATACGGTGTTCCCGAAGAGGATGCCCGCATTTGTACAGACGTTCTGCTGGAAAGCGACAGACGCGGTATTGAAAGCCACGGCTGCAACCGCTTCAAGCCTATTTATCTGGATCGTATTAAAAACGGCACCCTGCTGCCGAAAACCGAAATTGAAATTGTCAAGGATACTCCTTGTACTGTAGTTATGGATGCTCACAACGGCATGGGCATGGTTGCTTCCCATAAGATGATGGAAATGCTGATTGAAAAGGCTTCCAAGTACGGTATGGCCGGCGGCACCATCTTTAATTCTACTCACTACGGCATTGCAGGCTACTGGACCACTATGGCTGAAAAGGCAGGCATGATCGGTATTTCCGGTACAAATGCAAGACCTTCCGTAGCTCCTACCTTCGGTGTTGAGCCGATGATGGGCACCAACCCGCTGACCTTTACTATGCCTACCGATGAGGAGTTCCCGTTCAACTTTGACTGCGCAACCAGCATCATCCAAAACGGTAAGATTGAGTTCTATGCAAGACAGGGCAAGGATACTCCGGCCGGTCTGGTAGTTGCTAAGGACGGCGGCACTATGACCGAATCCGCTACCATCCTGAAGGAAATGCGTGCAGGCAACGTTGCTCTGCTGCCGTTGGGCGGTTTGGGCGAAGAAACCGGCGGCTACAAAGGCTACGGCTTCACTACTATCGTAGAGATTCTGTCCTCCGCACTGGCAGGCGGTCCTTTCATGAAGGCACTGTCTGGCAAGGATGAAAACGGCAACAACGCTATGTATCATCTGGGTCACTTCTTCTTCGTTATCAATCCGGCGTTCTTCATGGGCGTTGACACCTTCAAGAAAACTGCCGGCGATATCTGCCGCGGTCTGCGCAATTCCACCAAGGCTCCCGGTCAGGAACGCATCTATACTGCCGGCGAAAAGGAATACATGGCTTGGCTGGATAGAAAAGACAAGGGTGTACCGGTTGGCGAATCCATTCAGAAGGAATTCATTCAGCTCAGAGATGAGCTGGAACTGACTCAGTACAAATTCCCGTTTGAAAAATAATAAGCTTTAACAAAAGCCTGGGCGTTTGCTCAGGCTTTTTGCGTGAGGAGATGTTGTTATTAAAGCATGAAAAAAGCCGTACGGCTTGATTTTTACTATTACAGTAAATTTATAGCAGTACGGCTTGTTTTTAGTCTTTATTCTTGATGAAGATGAAGATCAGTCCGCTGATACCCATCAGCAGCGGGTAGAAGCAGTAGGGGATGATGGCGAAGGGGTTAAGTCCAGTGAGGCTTGCCGCAGCCAGAAGCTGTGCGCCGTAGGGGATAAGTCCCTGGCCCATGGAGCTGAACATATCAAGCAGAGAGGCACTGCGGCGAGGCGTTACGCCGAACTCTTCGCTGATGTCCTTGGCAATCGGACCTGCCATAACAATCGCAACAGTGTTGTTTGCGGTGCAGATATCAACAAGCAGAGCGAGAGCAGCAATACCAAGCTCACCGCCTTTGGTGCTGCTGATGCGGCTCTTGATGAAGTTCAGTACGAAATCAATACCGCCGTATTCCTTAATCAGAGTGATGATGCAGGCTACAATGATAGAAATAACGGTGATGTCATACATAGACATAATGCCGTTGCCGACATGGGTGAACATTTTGGTAGCAGTGAACATGCCTGTTCCGAGGCCTACCAGCATACTGAGCACGGTACCGATAATAAGAATAACGAAAACGTTTACACCGCTTACGGCACCGATTAATACAAACAGATAGGGGAGAACCTTAATCAGACTGTAGTCGAGGTTGCCGTTGACCTGATATTCGTTGGTGTTGCCCAAGAAGTAGAACAGGCCAAGAGTGATGATTGCTGCAGGCAGGACGATTTTAAAGTTCTCGCGGAACTTGTCGCGCATATCGCAGCCCTGAGTTTTAACAGCAGCAATAGTGGTATCGGAAATAATAGAAAGGTTGTCACCGAACATTGCACCGCAGACTACGGCACCGGCGCAAATAGCCATCGGGAAGCCGGTTTTGTCGCTGATGCCTGCAGCAATCGGAGCAAGTGCGGTAATAGTGCCTACGGAAGTACCCATAGAAATGGAAATAAAGCAGCCGATAGCGAAAAGACCTGCTACCGCCATGTTGCCCGGCAGAATGGAAAGGCCGAGGTTGACGGTGCTTTCTACACCGCCGGCAGCGCGGACAGCGCCGGAAAAGGCACCTGCGGCGAGGAAGATGAGGCACATGGTGAGAATGTTTTCGTCACCCACACCGGTAGAAGCAAGGCGCAGCTTCTGTACAAAGCTGAGCTTTTTGTTTTGCAGGAAGGCTATGATTAAAGCAATTAAAAAGCCTACAATCGCAGGCATGCTGTAAAAATCCCCGGTAATCAGGCCTGAGCCTATAAAAAACAGCAAAAAGACTGCGATAGGCAGCAGAGCGATGGCACGCCCCTTGGAATGGTTGTTGGTCATAAACAGAATCTCCTTTTATATAATTTTCAGCTTTTTCTATTATATCAATTAAATTTTTAGTATGCAAGGAAGATTGATGAAGGATTGCTAAAAGAATAAAAACAAAAAGCTCCGAACTCCTAAAAGTTCGAAGCTTTAACTTCTTGGCTCCCCGAGTAGGACTCGAACCTACGACGCCCTGATTAACAGTCAGGTGTTCTACCGGCTGAACTATCGGGGAATTAATGTTGGTAAGTCAACCAACGAAGATTATTATACTCGCATGGCAATTATTTGTCAACAGTTTTTTTAGAAAAATTTATAAGTATTTTGGGAAGGCGATAATAGCGCGGGAATGGAATTATATATGAATAGAAGGCGGAGAATGTAGAATGATAGGGGAAGTAATTTGCTGTAGAAGTTACACCACCCTTCACCTTTACTTAATGCAGAAATTGAAGAAACCAGTAAAAGATAAAATCTTTAGACAAATAGTAGGCGCTTTTAAGGTTTTATGCTATAATATCCTTAATGATATAAACTACATGTGTAAAGGAGTGTTCCCCATGGAAGAAGCTGTATTATACGCTGTGGAAAACAATATTGCGACGATTACTATGAACCGTCCGAAGAGCCTGAATTCAATGAATGACGCGCTGATTGACGGGTTGCATGCTGCCATTACCAAGGCTGCGGCCGACGCTGAGGTGCGTGCTATCGTACTTACCGGCAACGGCAAAGCATTTTGTGCCGGCGGTGATCTTAGCTATCTGAACGGCTTGGAGGGCGTTGCTGCCAAGAAGGACTTTATCGCTAAGGTGGGCGACGTTGCCAAACGCCTGACTACTATTCCTAAACCTGTTATTGCTTATATCAACGGCGTTACTGCCGGTGCCGGCGTTAACCTGATGTTGGCCTGCGACCTGGTGTATGCATCTGCCAAAGCACGCTTTGGCGAAAGCTTTGCCAAGGTTGGCCTGATTCCCGACTGCGGCGGTCTGTATTTCCTGCCGAAGGCTATCGGTGTGCTGAAGGCTAAAGAGCTGATGTTTACCGGTGACCTGATTGACGCTGCAACTGCCAAGGAGCTTGGCATGCTGAATGATGTCTATGAAGACGAAGAGCTGAAGGGCAAGGTTTATGCTATGGCTGCACGTCTGGCAGCAAGTGCTCCGCTGTCTATCAGCCTGACGAAGAAATATCTCAATGACCACGACCTGACTCTGGACGAGGTGTTGGCAATCGAAGAAACTACCCAGGCACTGCTGATGGGCACCGACGACTGCAAGGAAGGCATTGCTGCCTTCTATGAAAAGCGGGCACCGCAGTTCACAGGCAAATAAGAAAATAATCAACAGAAAAAAGTAAATGTTTACGGAACTGTCACATAATTTATACTGATGGTTCCGTTTTCTTTTTGACGTAGGAATACAAGATGTTGTATAATAAATCTATTGATAAATTTTTCTCGGAGGAAAGTATGCTCGATTTCAGTACAATGATCTATCGCATTCCTGCGCTGCTGTTTGCGATTACAATACACGAATATGCCCATGCGCAATGTGCGGACAGCATGGGTGACCCGACTGCGCGTTATATGGGACGCATGACCTTCAACCCGATGGCGCATCTGGACCCGTTGGGCGCAATTCTGCTGGTGGTAGCCGGCTTCGGCTGGGCTAAGCCTGTAGAAATTAACCCCAGCAATTTCCGCAACCGCCGCGAGGGTATTCTGAAGGTTTCCTTTGCCGGTCCCGCAGCCAATCTGTTTTTGTGCTTTCTCGCGGCATTCTTCATGACATTTTTAAATCGCTTCGGTCTTTTGAGTGATGGCGTTTACCGTTTTTTGCTGTGGATGCAGTTATATAATGTATGGTTTGCCTTCTTCAACCTGATTCCGGTTCCGCCGCTGGACGGTTCCAAGATTCTTTCGGAGCTTCTGCCGCCGTCTATGGCCTGGAAGTTCGATAATCTGGTTGGACTCTACGGCTTTTATATTCTGATTGCTTTGGTGTTCACCGGTATTACAGGTGCGATTATCAGACCGCTTGCCGCAGGCTACATGATGCTGGTAAACGGTATATTGGGTTTAGTGTTCTAAGCCATGGCTGATTTATCGTTGAAGCTGACTGCGTTCGAAGGTCCGCTGGATTTGCTCCTGCACCTTATTGAGCGTGATAAAGTAGATATTTATGATATTCCCATCGCTGCGGTTACGGAGCAGTATATAAGCTATCTGCGCAGCATGAGTGAATTTGATATGGAGGTCGCCAGTGATTTTCTGGTGATGGCCGCAACGCTGCTGCAGATTAAATCGCGTATGCTGCTGCCCAAGCAGTCCGCTGAGGGCGAGGAGGAGGAAGCAGACCCGCGCCAACAGCTGGTGGAGATGCTGGTGGAATACCGCCGCATTAAGCGTGCCGCTGCTGCTTTAGCAGATATGAAGCAGAGCGCTGACCTGTACTGGCAGCGTGAGCCGATGTTCGGCAATCTAGTGGAGCGCACTGTTGCTCCCTGCACGGTGCAGCAGTTATTGAAGGCTTTGGCAGGTATGACGACTGCGCCTGATGGCAGACCGGCAGCCTTTATCGAGCCGCAGGCCTATAGCGTGCAGGATAAAATGGCAGATATTCTGCACAAACTGCAACGTCAGCCGCAGGGCTTTATGCTGAATGAGATTTTTACCGCAGGCAGCCCTGCCGAGAAGGTGGCCTGCTTTTTGGGTGTACTGGAGCTGCTGAAGCTGGGTTTGATTACTATCAGCCAGGCACAGCGCTTTGCACCGATTTATATCTTCGGCAAGCAGGGACAGGAGGAAGCAAACAATGTATCTTGATAAAATGACAGGAGCACTGGAAGCGGTGCTGTTTGCTGCAGGTGAGCCTGTTTCTGTAGCGGAGCTTGCAGACCTTCTGCAGCTGGAAAAGCCGCAGGTGTGGGAGCTTGTTTCGGAGCTGAAGCAGTCCTACGAGGCGGAAAATAGGGGATTGATGCTGCGTGAAACAGCAGGCTGCTTTCAGCTGGTGACCAAGCCGGTTTACTACAGCATATTGCTGGGCTTGGGACGCAAAAAGGAAGTAAAGCTGACGAATGCGTCTTTGGAAACATTGGCGATTGTCGCTTTTAAACAGCCGGTGACGCGCGCAGAGATGGAAGCCATCCGTGGCGTAAAAGTTGACGGCGTACTCAATACACTGCTGGATTTAGGCTTGGTTGTGGAGGCAGGACGCAAAAAGGCTTTGGGCAACCCCATTTTATATGCTACGACAGAAAAATTTCTGATGGTGTTCGGACTGAACTCGTTGGAGGAGCTGCCTCCGCTGGAGGCAAGGCCGGAAGACGAGGCAGAGGCTGCGCAACAGGTGCTGCAGCTTGATAATACAATAGAAGCAAAGGAAAACTGAGATAGATGGAAGAACGTTTACAAAAAATTCTGGCGGCAGCAGGCGTTGCCTCCCGCCGCGAAGCAGAAAAAATTATTACGGCAGGTCGCGTCCGCGTGAACGGCAAGGTGGTTACCGAGTTGGGCTGCAAGTTTGATGCCGCTAAGGTACGCATCAGCGTTGACGGCAAGCCTATTGCCCAAGAGGCCAAGGCATATTACATGTTCTATAAGCCGAGGGGAGTAGTCACCACGATGTCCGACCCGCAAAACCGCCGCAGCATTGCCGATTTCGTGCAGAACCTGCCGGAAAGAGTTTTCCCGGTAGGACGCCTGGACTTCAACACTGAAGGACTGCTGCTGCTGACGAATGACGGTGCGCTGGCACAGGCGCTGATGCATCCGAGCCATGAGGTTAATAAAACCTACCTCGTTAAGGTTCCGGGCATTGTGCCGCAGGAAAAGCTGGACCAGCTGCGTTTGGGCGTAAAGCTGGAGGACGGTCCGACCGCTCCGGCGATTGTCAACCTGCGTGATTATGACCATGAGCGTGGCTTTACGCTTTTTGATATCACCATCCATGAGGGACGTAACCGCCAGATTCGCCGCATGTGCGACGCTATCGGTTTCCCCGTGCGCGATTTGAAGCGCATCAAGCTGGGACCGCTGCAACTGAGCAACTTGGGACGCGGCAAGTTCCGCAGCCTGAGTGAGCAGGAGTTATCTCAGCTCAGAAAGGCGGCTAAACTATGACGCGAGTTGCGATTGTAGGCGGCGGCGCGGCAGGCCTGTTGGCAGGTATTGCTGCAGCCTGGGGTGGAGCGCAGGTAACGATTTATGAAAAAATGCGTGTGCCGGGCAAGAAAATGCTCATTACCGGCAAGGGACGCTGCAACATTACCAACGCCTGTGAAATCCCCGATTTCATAAAAAATCTGCCCGGAAACGGAAGATTTTTAAATAGTGCTTTACATAGGTTCACAAATGATGATATAGTATTGCTGTTGGAGAGTAACGGATTGCCGACGAAGGTTGAACGCGGCGGCCGTATTTTTCCGGTAAGCGACAAGGCGAAGGATGTAGTTGATACACTGGTAAGGGTTTATACCGAGGCCGGCGGCAAGCTGCAGACCGACACCAAGGTTATCGATATCATGGTCAAGGAAGGCCATGTGTACGGTGTGCGCACGGTCAACGGCGTGTACGAGGCAGACAGAGTTATTCTGGCTGCGGGCGGCGCCTCCTATCCGGGCACAGGCAGCGATGGCGGCGGTGCCAAGCTGGCGAAAAAGCTGGGGCACACGATTGTACCGCTGAAGCCTTCTCTGATTCCGCTGGAAAGCGATTATCCTTATGTTGACGACCTGCAGGGCTTATCTTTGCGCAACGTACAGGCAACGCTTTTGGCTGACGGCGTGAAGCTGGGCAGTGAATTCGGCGAGATGCTGTTTACGCATTTCGGCGTTTCCGGTCCCATTGTGCTTTCGCTGAGCAATCTTGCCGCGGACGCTTTGGCTGCGGGCAAGGATGTAGAGCTGGAGGTTGACCTGAAGCCTGCGCTGAGCGAGGAAAAGCTGGATGCGCGCATTCAGCGCGATTTTGTGCAGTACAGCCGTAAGCAGGTGCTCAACGGCATGAAGGATTTACTGCCGCAGCGACTGATTCCCGTTGTACTGGATATGTCCTACGTTGATGAAAACAAATTCATCAACCAGGTTTCGCGCGAGGAGCGTCACAGACTGCTGCAGACGCTGAAGCATTTTGTGATTACTATTTCCGCAACACGTCCGATTGCAGAGGCTATTGTTACCGCAGGCGGCGTGAGCGTGAAGGAGATTGACCCCAAGACCATGGAATCCAAGCGCATCAAGGGCTTGTACTTTGCAGGCGAGGTTATGGATGTTGACGGCTATACCGGCGGCTATAATCTGCAGGCGGCGTTCAGCAGCGGCCATGCTGCGGGCGAAGCGGCGGCTACGGAAGAATAATTCATAAATTTGACTTAAATTAGGCTATCCATATACATGTAAAACATGGTATTATATAGATAGCTAATACATTATAAAGTGTGGTTATGTAGAATGAAGAAAATTGTTGTGGCAATTGATGGTCCCGCAGGTGCAGGCAAAAGCACTATTGCGAAGCTGGCTGCCGAAAAATTAGGCTATGCCTATATTGATACCGGTGCCATGTACAGAAGCGTAGCCTGGAAGTTTTTGCAGACAGGCAAACCTTTTGACGAGGACTTTATCAGCGGCTTATCTAAGACTATGCTGATTGACTTCAAGCCGGAGGCAAAAATCAACCGTGTTTTTGTGGACGGTACCGAGGTTACCGATGCTATACGTACTCCCGAAGTAACGGCGATTGTATCGCGTGTTGCTGCTATCGGAGCAGTGCGTGAGGCAATGGTAGACCAGCAGCGCCGTATGGGCGAGGCAGGCGGTGTCCTGATGGACGGCCGTGATATTGGTACAGTGGTATTCCCGAACGCACAGCTGAAGATTTTTCTTACTGCTTCGGTTGAGGAAAGAGCGCGCCGCCGCTATGCGGAAATGGTGGCCAAAGGTCAGCAAGTTGATCTGCAGCAACTACAGGCGGATATTGCTGAGCGCGACAAGCAGGACAGCGAGCGTGCTATCAGTCCGCTGCGTCAGGCAGAGGATGCACTGCTTCTGGATACATCCGATATGGGCATCAGCGAGGTTACCGAGAGAATTTTACAGCTGGTGCAGGAGCGCGCACAATGATTTATACCTTAGTGAAGAATCTCTTTAAAATTCTTTTTACCATCTTTTTGCGATTGAAGGTAGAAGGAACAGAAAATATTCCCAAGGATGGTCCGCTGGTTATAGCGAGCAACCATCTGAGTCTGCTTGATCCGCCTGTACTTGGTACGGCAGCAACCCGTAAGGTCCACTTTATGGCCAAGGAAGAGCTGTTTGTGCCGGTTCTGGGCACTATCTATAAAATTCTGGGTGCTTTCCCGGTGCGCCGTGGCGGCGCGGACCGTGCTGCAATTAAGCATGGTATTGATATCCTGGAAAGCGGTCAGGTGCTGGCGATTTTCCCCGAGGGAACACGCAGCAAGACCGGTGAGCTTGGCAAAGCTCAGCCCGGAGCGCTGATGATGGCGAGCAAGGCGAAGGCAACTATTGTGCCGGCCTGCATCATCGGTACCGATTACAAGCGTCACGGCCGTATATGGCCGAAGGTTACGGTGCGCTTTGGCAAACCGATGCCTTTTCCTGAGGACGCTGTGGTCAACAAAGAATTTTTGCATGCAATGACTGAAGAGCTTATGCAGCACATTGCAAGGCTGCAGGCAGGTGAAGATGCATAATGGAAATTAAGGTAGCAGAGCACTGTGGTTTTTGCTATGGTGTGAAGCGCGCGGTGGCGTTGGCCCAGAAGTCTGCAACAGACCGTGTGCAGGGTGCAACGCTGGGACCTTTGATACACAATCCCCAGCTAATTGCCGAGCTTGCATCTGAGGGCATTGCCTGTAAGGACAGCCTGGAGCAGTTTGCTCCCGGTGAAACGGTTATCTTCCGTTCACACGGCGAGGGGCCTGAAACCTACGCGCAGGCAGAAAAACAAGGGCTGACAATTCTGGACGCAACTTGTCCAAATGTACGCCTGGCACAGCAAAAGGCTGCTCAGGCAGCAGCTGATGGCTATTTTCCTGTAATAGTCGGAGAAAAAAATCATCCGGAAGTAAAAAGTATTTTAAAATGGGCAGGAAAAAACGCTATCTGTGTAGAATGTATAAAAGATATCTCTTATGTACCGCGCCAGGAGCGTTATGGAGTAATCATCCAGACGACTTTTGAGCTGCAGAAATTTAATGATATATTGCAGGCACTGCAGGAGCAGCGCCCGGGAGAATACCGTGTGGAGCGCACAATCTGTCTGGCGACAGCGCAAAGACAGCAAGCCGCTGTAAAGCTGGCTGCAGAGTCGGATGCCGTTATCGTCATCGGCGGACGCAACAGCGCCAACACAAGGCATCTTTTCGAGCTGGTGCAACAGCATTGCAGGCAAGCATATCATATAGAGACTGCCAGCGAACTGCGCAGCGATATGCTAAGAGGTTGCAATAAAATAGGAATCACGGCAGGAGCATCGACTCCGGACCGTTTAATTAAGGAGGCTATTTTAGTAATGGAAAACATGGATTTTGAAAGCATGCTCAACGAAAGTATGGAGGTAGAGGTATATCCTGGCAAAGTTGTCAACGGTACCGTTATTCAATTGGATAAAGACGGCGTTTATGTATCTTTTGGATATAGACATGATGGTCTGATTCCTTATTCCGAATGGTCCCAGACCGAATCTGCTGAAGAACTGCAAAACTCTATCAAAGTTGGCGACGAAGTAGAAGCTAAGGTTGTTCCTGGCAGCACCAAGAGCGATTTCGTTCGTCTGTCCAAAATCAAAGCAGAGCGCGACGCAGCATGGAAAAATGTTGCTGAGCTGCCCGAAGGAGAAAAACGCCCGGCAACCGTTAAGGTTCTGCGCATCATCAAAAACAAAGCTAAAAACATCGTTGGTCTGGCTGTTGCAGTTGAAGGTGTTGAAGGCTTCATGCCTGCATCTCATGTTGAATTGCGCCGCGTAGAAGACTTCACCGGTTATATCGGCAAAGAGCTGGAAGCTGAAATCATCGAAGTTGACCTGGAGAAAAAACGTATCGTTGTTTCCCGCCGCGACCTGCTGAGAGCTGAAGCTGAAGCAAAACGCAAAGCTTACAAAGAAGCTAAAGAAGCTCGCATTGCTGCTGCTAAAGAAGCACGCGCTGCTGCTGAAGAAGCTGCTTACAACTCTGTTGAAGAAGGCAAAGTATACACCGGTAAGGTTGTAAAAGTTGCTGAATTCGGTCTGTTCGTTGAAATCGGCGAAGGCCTGGTTGGCTTGGTTCACAACACCGAGCTGTCTTGGGACCGTAGCGTAAAAGCTGCTGACGTTGCTAAAGAAGGCGACGAAGTAACCGTTCTGGTTAAGAGCATCGACCGCGAAAACAAACGTGTTGCTCTGAGCATCAAAGCTACTCTGGAAGATCCCTGGAAGGTTGAAGCTTCTCAATTCCACATCGGCGATATCCTGGATGTAGAAGTTGTTCGTCTGCTGGCTTTCGGCGCTATCGTTAAACTGAGCGACAAGGTTGAAGGTCTGGTTCACATTTCCGAAATCGCTCCTGAGCGCATCGAAGCTCCGAGCGACGTTCTGGAAGTTGGTCAAGTTGTTAAAGCTGAAATCATTAAAATGGATTTGGACAGCAAAAAAATCGGCCTGAGCATTTCTAAAGTTAAACGTGATGCTGAAAAGAACGAATTCCGTTCCTACATGGGCAGCAAAAAATCTCACCTGAGCCAAAACCTGTCCGAGCAGCTGGAAAGCCTCGAAAAATAATTGGAGAAGGATATGCAACGTGCAAAGCGTAAGCTAGAACATATTCAATATGCACTGGAGCTGGGCGACGGCCCGGCGGCAACGCACCTTGCTGATCTCCGCTTCTTACACAACTGTCTGCCGGAGATTAATCCGGCAGACTTTGTTTTATCTGTAGAAATTTTAGGCAAACGTCTGCGTTTGCCTTTTTTCATTGATGCTATTACCGGCAGTACAGATGCGGTGACGGAGATTAACAGAAAGCTGGCACAAGTGGCGGCAAGAACCGGTATCGGTATGGCTGTCGGCTCGCAGTTCGGCGCTGTGCGTGACGGCAGCGGTATCGCGAGCTATACTGTGATACGCGAGGAGCTTGCCGAAGGTCTTGTTATCGGTAACATCAGCGCACTGGCTACGCCCGCGCAAGCGCAGGCTGCCGTTGACATGCTACAGGCTGACGCGCTGGAGGTTCACCTGAACGCTGCGCAGGAGCTGTGGATGGCCGAAGGCGACAAGGATACCTGCGGACTTTTGGCAAACCTGGTGCAGATTCGTGATGCTGTGAGCGTGCCTGTTATCGTTAAGGAAACAGGCTGCGGTATTGCTGCAGAGCAGTACGAGCTTTTGCTGGAGCAGGGCTTTACCGCCTTTGACTGTGCCGGCGCAGGGGGGACGAACTTCCCGGCGATTGAGGCGAAGCGTCAGGGCGTGGAGCTGACGGAAGAGTTTGCTGCCTGGGGCGTGCCTACCTGCTGGAGCTTGCTTGACGCGCAGCAGACACTGCCGCAGAATGCTCTGCTTTTGGCGAGCGGCGGCATCCGTACCGCAGGTGACGTAGCGCGTGCTTTTGCTCTGGGTGCGGACGCGATGGGAATTACCGCTCCGCTTCTGCGTCTGGTTATGGAGCAGGGAGTTGACGCTGCCGTAGATTATGTGCATTCACTGGCGGAAGGACTGCAGAAGTATATGCTGCTTTTGGGCTGCCTGACGCCGAAGGAGCTGCGTGACGTTCCGCTGATTGTGACGGGAGAAACGCGTGACTTTATCGCTAGCCGCGGCTACGAGTTGGCGAAGCTGTGCAGATGGCGCAGAGGATAGAACGCAAAAAAATTTATATTAGAATGACTTATAGTAAGAGTGCAACTTTGTGTTGTGCTCTTCTTTTTTATGCAGAACAATAAAAAAGACTTGTTTTTAGGCGGGAGTAGACATATAATGTAAATATGTTGAAAAAGAAAGCAATATACTTGTAACGTCTGCTAATACTATTCTTTAGATTTTATGAGTTAGGAGAAACTATACGTAATATTGTTAGGACAACGATTTGCTGACTGAGCGTAAAGGAGGCTTTTAGTAAATGTCAAAAATATTTTTTCGGTGGCGGGATTTCTCTGTAAAATTTTTGAATGCAGTGCTGCAGAGCAATAAAACTCCTGCAAAGTATCATCCGCCAGTAGAGTACGACGAAGCAGCTTTTGTTGCGCCTTATATGGGCAATTTGTGCAAATTTCCCGATGAACATTTTGTGAGCAACTATCGCGAAGAAATCGAAGAGTATTTTTTGAGCGAACCAGAGCATTTGGGAAATGTGGCAAAAACGTTAGAACGCCAAAATTATGCAGGCATCCGCAGTAAGGACGAAGACGCTTTGCGCAAGCTGAAACAGTGCAAGCTTTCTCAGACAGTTATTATGGCGTATCTTGATGAGATGATACGCACAGGCTCGGAAGGAGAATTTCAGTTAAAAACTTCTTTTTATAAGCCGCATACCATTCTGCTTGGCGATTCGCATATTCAGGATGTAAAGCTGTATTCTTACCAGCAGGAAGCCAACATTGCGATGCAGGAATATTTTCTTGAACAAAACGGTCGTAGCGGCATTCTTGTGATGCCGACAGGCAGCGGCAAGACGATGACGAGTATTTATTTTCTTCTGCATGAGCTTTCTTCGCGTGGCTATGAAGTTGTCTGGCTGGCGCACCGCCATATGCTCGTCGAACAGGCAGCGAATGTTTTTTATAGACTTTCACCGCTCGTGAAAGATGTGGCAGGTGATAAAATTAAAAGTCTGACAGTGACTTGCGTTTCGGGCGCACATGCCAGCGCACACGCTTTATCCAAAAAAGATGATATCGTCGTGGGCAGCGTGCAGAGTCTAGTGCGTAATCTTGGCTATCTTACAGCTCCGCTCAAGAAGAAAGTTATTATCGTTGTGGACGAAGCACACCATGCGCTTGCACCTTCATATAGAAAAATTATAAACGCTGTGCGCCAAAAATGTCCCGAGGCGAAATTGCTTGGCCTTACGGCAACGCCAATCCGATACACTGACATGGGCACTGTTTCGCTTCTGAAACTGTTTGAGCAGAAAATTATCTATGCTATTCCCTTGAGCAAACTGATTGCTGATGGTACTCTGACTACGCCGATAAACTTAAAACGTGAAACGAATGTTGAAATTGAAACTTATATTGATAAAGATGAGCTGAAAAAAGTTTTGGCGAAAGGCGATTTGACAGAACAAGCTGTCAACAAGATTGCAAAGATTAACGAACGTAACGAAGTTATTATTAAGGAATATCTTGATAATAAAGAGAAATACGGCAAAACGATAATTTTCGCCTTGAACATTACGCACTGTGATGTTTTGGCAGATATGTTCGTCAAAAAGGGTGTAAAATGTGACCGCATTTATTCTGGCATGGACGACAGTGTGAAAGACGCAATTATTGAACGTTTCCGCCATAACAACCATAAGGATAAGGCTGGCAATGACGACCATATCGACGTATTAATTAACGTCAACATTCTTAGCGAGGGCAGCGATATTCCTGATATTCATACAGTTTTTCTGACACGTCCGACGAACAGTGATGTTTTATTAATGCAGATGATTGGGCGCGGCATGCGTGGCGAGCAATGCGGTGGCACAAAAGAAGTGTACATCGTTGACTTCTGTGATAAGTGGGCAAGCTTTACACGTTGGCTCAATCCTTCGTTCCTGCTGGAAGGTAAAGAAGGCGGAACGCCGGGAGGCACGACGAAAGAGCCGAAGAAAAAAAGCAAAGTGGAAGAAATTCCTGTGTCCAGCATTATCGACGCGATGCGTGCCATTTCTTACGGCGATTTGGGCTTCAAGGTGCACGCCGCTGTGCTGCCTGTGGGTTGGTACAATGTTTATGATAAAAATGACATGCCCGAGAAAGTGCTTGTTTTTGCCAACCAGCAGGAAGGCTATGCAGCAATGAAGGCAGATACGCAGGCGCTTGTTGCAGCGGAAGAGCAGAACGGCAAACTGCTTTTGCAAAAATATTTCGATGGCTTCGGTGTGATGCCTACGCCTCAGGAATTGGAAGACATTGCAGAACTGACGGCGACGGAGAAATCTTTTCCAGAGTTTCAATCGTTCGACGAGCGTGACGACATCGACCCGTCAAAATTGGCGATTAAGTATCGCGAAGAAACGTCTTTGGCCAACATCTTCAAAATTCAGCAGGATATTCATGCAATTTATAATGCGCATAAGACGATCATTGACAGCTTGTATGGCAATGTGGAATCCTATCAGCGACGTATTTTTGACTTTCTTCTGTATCCCACCGGCGTTACGCCGATTGGCTCTAGTATTGAAGAAGCAGAAACAGAGTTTGGCTTGCTTAGCGCAGAGCCTTTCGCTGAACCGCTGGAAATTTTGCTTGATGAAGTTTTGGCAGAGCAAAAAGACAACTTGGGCGACGACTTCAAGCGCCCGACGATTGGTTGGACTAAGAAGGCTTATAAGACGTATTTTGCACAATATGTTTATCTTGGCGATAATATAAAAATGAATTGCGGCCTTAATTCTGCCAGCGTGCCGCGTGAAGTACTAAAGTACCTTATTTATCACGAGTGCCTGCATCAGCTGATTCATTCTCACGGGCCGAAATTCCGTGAATTGGAACGTAGGTTCCCTAATTTCAACGAACTGGATAATTACTTGGATTATCAGTTCCCAACATTCGTTAAAGAAGAAAGCAGATAATTTGGGAGAGATATCAAGATGGCAAAAGTAGTTTTTTGTAATATAGCATGGATGAAACTTTATAGTGGCATTACTGACAACGACCAGCCGAAGAATGGCGGTGCGTTTGTCAAAGAAAATAATGATGCTTGTGAAAGTTTCAATTTCTATCCGTATAACCATTACTGCCTTGGGTATGTGCGTGCACCAGGGGAGAGGTTGAATCTGGCGCGTGTAGAGGATGTGCCAGATGATGTAGATAAAATTGATGACGTTACAGTTATCTGGGTAGCGACTAATGATACAGGACGGCATATCGTTGGCTGGTACGAACACGCCGAGATGTATCGTTACTATCAGTATTTTGAAGATAGCATTGTAGAAAATCATACATATTGGCAATATAATTTTAAAACCAGAGAAGAAAATGCGCATATTATTCCTGAAGAGCTGCGTAATTTCAGGGTTCTTTCGGCATCAAAAGCTGGTGCAGGCTTGGGCATGGGACAGTCGAACCTTTGGTATGCAGACTCTGCAATCACGAAAGAAAAATTTGTGCCGAAGGTTTTGGAGTATCTGGAGAAAATACGTCCGCAGACAATACAACAATATTGGCGTAAAGAATTTGTTGAAAAAATCGCTGATATTCAAGGAAAAAGTGTAGAAGAATTAAATGAATTGGCAGCTAACGAAACGAATCCAGGTAAATTATTTGCTATTGATAATTTGATAATTTCCATGAATCCGCCTGATATGTTTAAAGCAAGATTTCATCGTGCTGCTGATTTGGAGCTCTACCTTTTGTATGATGAAGCGATAGAAGAATATCAGCGTGCTTTAGCTTGTGTAACAGACGAAGATAAAGATAGTGACACATATCTTACATGTTTGTTTAATCTGCAACGTTTACTGGAATTTACTGGCAAATATTTCTTGGGTTGGGAAATGGCTCAAAGATGCCTTGCAGAGTCAAAGACTATTGAAGATAAATTTATCGCGATTGAATCAATGCTTATCATGGCAAGCCGTGAAGGAAATACTGAACTGGTAGAAAAAGCTCTTGGCTACTATGCTGATTTAAAAACAGATTACGCCAAAGATACAGTCCAAGATTATAAAAATTGGCTCAAAGAGCAGAAGAAAAATAAGCAATAAAACTTTTAGTAAATATTTTGACCAATAAAAAAACACACAGCGCAAACTTCACAGTTTGTTCGTTGTGTGTTTTGGTTTTATATGATAAAATATTGTGCAAGACAACCGAGCTAGAGGGTGGGGCATTGCCGAAATTCTTCGGAATGGAGGTGATGTCTATGGTATATTTCAGTTTTCAGGATTTAATGTCCTTTGGGATTTTTATCGTAGCATTGCTGACGTTCATTTTTCAGAACCGAAAGTAAAAGCATACGGACATAGAAAAACCGCCCCTATACTTTGACGAGAACAGGGCGGCTTTTCCGTAACCTAAATCGGCAACCCACCTGGTTGGGCGGTTGTCTTATCACTTATAATATAACATAAAGCCATGCTTTGTGCAAGTTGTGCTTTGTGAACTTTTGAAGGCTGTAGCTAATGGGCGCAGTATTTATGTAAACAGAAAGAGCGTCGCCTCTTTTTTTATATATCAATATTATTTTTGGGGCCACGTCAGTGCGTCCCCTTTTTGCATTCTTTAAGCTAATATGATATAATAATTTGACGACTAATCTTTTTACGGTTGATTATCTGCATTTTTTAAGGAGTTGTAATGGTAGGACTTATTAGTGGTGTGCGCAAGAACAGCTTGGCAGCGGACGCAGGCATCAAGGCCGGCGAAAAGCTGTGCAGCGTAGACGGCGTACAGGTTAAGGATATAATTGAATTGAGCTTCTATACCTCCGATTACGAGGTTGATCTGGAGATAGAGGCCACCGATGGCACACGCCGTCAGGTACATATAGAAAAATATCCGGATGAGGATCTTGGCCTAGAGTTTGATTCCGCAGTTTTTGACAGAGTTGCGACCTGCTACAATAACTGTGTTTTCTGCTTTGTTGACCAGATGATTCCCGGTATGCGTCCGGGTCTGTATGTGCGTGATGACGATTACCGTCTGTCCTTCTTATATGGTAACTTCATTACACTCACCAATATGAAGGATGAAGATTTTGAACGTATTATCCGTACGCATCTTACACCGCTGTATGTTTCGGTACACGCTACCGACCCGCAGGTGCGCTGCCAAATGATGCACAACCGTTTCGCCGGTCAGCTGATGGAGCGCCTGCAGCTTTTGTTCGATGCGGGCATTCAGGTGCATACGCAGATTGTCTGTTGTCCTGGTTATAATGACGGCGAGATTCTTGCCAAGAGCTTTCACGATTTGTACGCGCAGTATCCCAATGTACTGACGATGGCGGTTGTTCCCGTAGGTACTACTAAGCACCGCGAGCACCTGACGCAGCTTGCTACCTTTACGAAGGAGCAGGCCGCAGAGGTTGTGGAGCAGGTGACCGCATGGCAGGAGCGCTGCCGTAAGGAAACAGGCAAGACGTTTATCTACTTGGGCGATGAATTTTATCTGCTGGCGGAAAAGCCTTTTCCTCCTACCGAATGGTACGACGGCTTCCCGCAGCTGGAAAACGGCATCGGCCTGACTGCCAACTTTATGCTGGAGTGGGACGAGGCGTTGGCGCAGATGCAGAGCTTTCATCCTGCAGAGCCTGCGGTGATTCCCGTGGGTGAGGGCGCTTACCGTGTGCTGGAGCCTTTGATGGCGAAGCTGAACAGCCAATTCGGTTCGGAGCACCGTTTTGTGCCTGTGCCTAACAGCTTTTTCGGCGGCAAGGTCAACGTCACCGGTCTTTTGACGGGCAGCGATATCTTGGCGAACGTTCAGGAGAAGAAGATTATTCTGCCGGATGTGGTTTTGAATAACGATAAGCTGTTTTTGGATGATATGTCGCTGGCGCAGTTCAAGGAGCGTTACCCCGGCAAGGTGGAGATTGCCAAGGGTGCGAAGGAATTGCTGCATTTATTATTGGAAAGATAGGTGAAGCGTATGCTGCAGGTTTATACAGGTACAGGCAAGGGTAAGACTACTGCCGCTTTGGGCGTAGCGTTGCGTGCCTCCGGTTATGGTATGAAGACGCTGATGCTTTCTTTTTTGAAGGATGATCCTGAGTACGGCGAGGCGCGGGCTGCAAAGAATCTGCCCTGGTTTGCGCTGCGGCAGGTGGGACGCGACGCCTTTGTCAACTTCCGTAATCCCGATCCTATTGATTTAAAGATGTGCCGTGACGGCTGGGAAGAAGCGAAGAAAGCTATCAGCTCCCACGCTGCGGATGTTATTATCCTTGATGAGCTAAATATTGTGCTTGCTACCCAAATGCTGCCGACGCAGGAGGTTGTTGATTTCCTGAAGCAGTATAAAAGCACCGTCGAGATTATTATGACGGGCAGAGGTGCACCGGAAGAGCTTATTAAAATTGCCGACCTTGTTACTGATATGAGCGAGGTTAAGCACTACTTCCATAAGGGAGTTTCTTCCAGAAATGGAATTGATCACTAGAGGCAACCCTTCCGTCTACTCGCTGACGCTCGTAGCCACCTCCGCTATACTAAGACCCATTTTCCGTTAACGGAAAATGTTGGTCGTGTTATACTCGAAGAGTATTTCAGGGGAGATATAATAAATGTTTGCTTAATTTTTATATGCTCCCTGAAAGGGAGCTGGCAAAATCACGCCAGTGATTTTGACTGAGGGTTGTGCTTGCGACAAACTGGGTCGTAGCGTCAAGGGAGCTGGCATCGCCGAAGGCGATGACTGAGGGTTGTATGCGCTGTAATAGACATATTCCCCATAAATATACAAAAAATTTTACATTTCTATGATAGACACATACTAAAAAATTTATTACGATGAAGGAGATTTGATTATGGCTAAACCGATAGTTGCTATAGTTGGACGTCCGAACGTAGGCAAATCTACTCTTTTTAATATTTTTGCCAACAGCAGGATTTCCATTGTTGAGGATACACCGGGCGTTACCCGCGACCGTCTGTATGCTACCGCCGAATGGCTGGACCACGAGTTTATGATGGTTGATACCGGCGGTATCGAAATCATGAATGCTGATGCTATTGCTGTTTCTATCCGTCAGCAGGCACAGATTGCGATTAAGGAGGCGGACGTTATTCTGTTCGTCTGCGATGCACGCGCAGGTATTACTACCGAGGATGCTGACGTTGCCCGTTTGCTGCGTCAGTCCAAGAAGCCGATTGTTCTGGCTGTCAATAAGGCGGATTCTCCGAAGCAGGAGATGAATACCTTTGAATTCTATAATCTGGGCATCGGTGATCCGATTGCTGTTTCTGCGTCCAACCATTTGGGACTGGGCGATTTGCTGGATGCCGTTGTTGCCAAGTTCCCGTCCGATAAGATGGCAGGCGACCTGGAGGAAGAGGACGAAATCAAGGTTGCTCTGATCGGCCGTCCTAACGTGGGCAAGTCCTCTATTTTCAACGCACTGGTAGGCGAGGAGCGTTCTATCGTAAGTGATGTTGCAGGCACTACCCGTGATGCGATTGATACTCCGGTAGTACGCAACGGTCAGAAGTACCTGTTCATTGATACCGCAGGCATGCGCCGCAAGGCTAAGGTTGACGAACCGATTGAAAAATACAGCGTTATGCGTTCTCTGCGTGCGGTTGACCGCAGTGACGTTGTGCTGATGGTTTTTGATGCTGTCGAAGGTGTTACCGAGCAGGATAAACGTATTGTAGGCTATGCTCATGAGGCAGGCAAGGCTGTTATTCTGGTTGTAAACAAGTGGGATTTGTACGAGAAGGACAATTCCTCCACTCTGCGTTATACCGAAACTTTGCGCAAGGAGCTTGTTTTCCTGCAGTATGCGCCGGTAGTTTTCGTTTCTGCCGTTACCAAGCAGCGTATTCACCGACTGCCGGAGGTTATCTCCTATGTTGCCGAGCAGAACGCTATGCGTATCGCTACCAGTATTCTCAACCAGGTTATCGAGGACGCTGTGGCTATCAATCCGCCACCGACTGAAAAGGGCAAGCGTCTTAAGATTCTTTATGTTACACAGGTCAAAATCAAACCGCCAACCTTTGTTATCTTCGTCAACGAACCGGAAATTATGCATTTCTCCTATCAGCGTTATCTGGAGAACAAACTGCGTGAGGCCTTTGGCTTTGAAGGTACACCGATTCAGATGATTATCCGTGGTAAGAACGAGGATGAATAAATAAAAGTCAGGTGATTTGTTATGTTCAATGAGGTGGGTATATTACATTTTCTGCTGGGCTTTGTGCTCGGTCATGTCTGCGGCTCTGTTCCCAGCGGCTTATGGCTGGTGCAGGCCTTTCACGGTATTGATATCCGTAATTACGGCAGCAAAAATATCGGTACAACGAACGTTTTCCGTACCGTCGGTCCCAAGACTGCGGTGCTGGTGCTGATTGCCGATGCCTTCAAGGGTATTCTCGCGGTTGGTATTATGAGTTATTTTTTCCACAATCCGCTGCTGGATGTGGTTACGGCTTTGGGCGCGCTTTTGGGACACAATTATTCGCTTTTTCTGGGCTTTAAGGGTGGCAAGGGCGTTGCGACCGCACTGGGCCTGTTGATTTTTATGATGCCTAAGGTTGCTGTGGCGAGCTTTGGTATCTGGCTGGTGTGTGTGCTGCTGACGCGCTATGTATCGCTTGGCTCCATTATGGCTGCCATCTTTACGCCGCCGCTGGCGTGGTATCTGGGTTATCCCTCTGCCTATGTGATTTTCTCGGTGGTTGCCGCTTTCTTTGTAGTTTTGCGCCACAAGGAAAATATCCATCGCCTGCTCACAGGCACCGAAAGCAAAATCAAACCGGGCAATGCCAAGGATCTGCAGAAATAAAATATCGCTTCTACGCTGATGTAGGCCAACGCTTACATCAGCTTTTTTCATATATTAAAGCAGGATTTTTGTCCTGCCTAAAGAATATAATAATATTACAAGTATTTTAGGTGATTTGCAGTAGACTTAATACTGCAGGAGGGAGGAACGAAATTGCGATTAGCAAAGCTTTTATATACAGCTGCCGTTGTTTGCGGACTGCTGCTGCCTTTGGGCGCTTCGGCAGCAGGCATTACCAATTATCCGCCGCTGGTGAACCCGTCGCACTGGACGGAGCAGAACAAAAGCGGTGATACGGTTATTCTGGATGCGAAGGGTGTGGCAGCCTTCAACGCCAAGGTGCGCGCTGCTTCCCGCAGTATGCCTGACCTGGCAAATTATCCTGCGACGATGAGCGGTGATGCGCTTAAAACGAGGATTATGGATTATTCCATTCTGGATGATGACCTGTATCTGCATGGCAACAAGGTGAGCGAAAACTATAAGAATATCCTGCGCAAGCAGAGTAATGTCAGCGCTATTCCCAAAAGCGTGAGCGTGCGCTATGCAGTGACGGTGCGTCGCACCGCAATGCGCGCACTGCCTACGGGCGAGGGCCTGTACTATTACGCTGCAGACAAGGATTTTGATGCGCTGCAGGAAACTATGCTGGACCCCGGCGAGCCTGTGGCTGTACTGCACACCAGTGCCAACGGTTATTTTTACTACGTGCAGGCAGTAAATTACAGCGGTTGGGTGAGCAAGTATAATGTAGCCATGACCGACAAGAACACCTGGAGCAGCTTTGTGAAGCCGCAGAAGTTCCTGGTTGTTACCGATGCGGAATATAACCTGAAAACGGACGGCGAGCAGGTGCTTTATCAGCAGGGGGCGCGCCTGCCAGTTGACAGTGTGCAGAGCGATACCTATACGGTGATTGCTCCGGTGCGCACAAAAACGGGCCTGCTGCAGAAACAGAAGCTGCTGGTGCCGAAGGCTACCTCTGCCGTGCATTACGGCTATTTGCCCTATACCAGCAATAATCTGCTTAATTCCGCCTTTAAATTTTACGGCAAGCCCTATGGTTGGGGCGGTTTGAAAAACAGCGTGGACTGCTCAAGCCTGGTGTTCAATGCTTACCGCACTGTTGGCATTGTGCTGCCGCGTAATGCCGACCAGCAGGAGCTGACTGCAGGCACGAAGAAAAAGCTCAGCGGCAGCTCACAGGAACGCGCCGCCGTTATCAGCAAGCTGATGCCCGGTGCAGCGCTTTATATGGACGGCCATTGCCTGATGTATATCGGCAATATCAACCAGACACCTTATACGATTCATGCACTGGGCTCGTATTTTTCCAAGGGCCGCCTGATGCGCGAGATGAAGGTGCTGGTGAGCGATTTGTCGCTGCAACGCTCCAGCGGCAATACTATGCTTAATGAATTGCAGACTGCAATAGAATATAAATAATGATAGGAGAGTTCAGGATATGTTAAACCAATTTCAATGTACTGCAGCGGAGTTTAACGCTGCAGCCTATAATGATGTGGACAGTATAGTCCTCTTTCTGTGCAAGGAATGTGCTGCGGCTATCGACAAGCTGGAGCTGCCAGAGGCTGCAGCCAAGGCGGTGATGGCGTACACCGCACAGCACGATGATATTTATGACGCAGGCAGCGTAACCACACTGGTGCTGCCGCAGGGTGAAGGTTTGCTGACGCTGCTTATTGCAGGCTGCGGCGAGGGCAAGGACTGCAAGCCGAACAAATTCCGTAAGGCTGCAGGCGCTGCTGCCCGCGCTTTGCACAAGGCTAAGGCGCAAAAGGCTGTACTGGCTGCGCCTATCCTGCTGAACGCCGAACGCAGCAAAAACCTGCAGGCGCTCGTCGAAGGCCTGTACCTCGGTGCGTACACCTTCAACCGCTTCAAGAGCGAAGCAAAGCAGGCACCGCTGTGTGAGGCTACAGTGCTGAGCGCTGTGCCGGAGGCAGCGGAAATCATTAACGCTGCGGAAATCTCTGCGGAAGCAGTGTGCTATGCACGTGATCTGGTGAATAACCCCGGTAACGTGGTAACACCACAAACCATGGCCGATGATGCCTTGAAGCTGGGACAGGAGCTGCCGCTGGAAATTACTATTATGGACGAAACCCTGATGGAGGCAAGAGGCATGCATGCACTGCTGGCAGTAGGTCAGGGCAGTCATAACCCTCCGTGCCTCGTTGCCTTGCGCTACAACGGCAACGGTGACGCTCCCTATACAGCCTTTGTAGGCAAGGGCATCACCTTCGACAGCGGCGGTATTTCCATTAAGCCTGACGATAACATGGGCGAGATGAAGGACGACATGACGGGTGCAGGCGCTGTGCTCGGCGCTATGCGTGCCATCGCACGTTTAAGCCTGAAATGCAACGTTATCGGCGTACTTGCCTGCGCGGAAAATATGCCTGACGGCAAGGCGCAACGCCCCGGCGACATCGTGCGTGCAGCCAACGGCAAGACCATCGAGGTTGTTTCCACCGATGCGGAAGGACGCATGGTGCTGGCGGACGCAGTCTGGTATGCCTGCCAAATGGGTGCAAAAAAGGTTGTTGATATAGCAACGCTCACCGGTGCGGTAATCATCGCCCTGGGCACCGAAACCAGCGGTATTGTGTCCAATGATGACGAGCTGGTGGAACAGATTAAGCTGGCAGGACGCATGGCCGGTGAAAACTACTGGCAGCTGCCTTCCCTGCCCGAATGCAAGGAGGCCATCAAGAGCGACGTTGCGGACCTGCTCAACAGCGCAGGACGTGCTGGCGGCTGCATCACCGGCGGCCTGTTCATCGGCGAATTCGTCGACAAGGATATCCCGTGGGCGCATCTTGATATCGGCGGCACCTCCACCGCAACCAAGACGGAGGGCTTCAAGGTTAAAGGCGGTACTGCCTTTGGCACTATGACGCTTATCAAGCTGGCAGGTATGCTGTAATGGCAGCGCAGCTTGTAGATTTACATTTGCACAGCACCTTCAGCGACGGACGCTATACGCCGACCATGCTGGTGGACGAGGCTGTGTCTAAAGGCATCAGCGTAATCGCCATTACCGACCATGATTCGTGGAACGGTATGGCGGAGGCGCGTGAGGCGGCGAAGCGCTACGGCGGACGCATCCGCGTCCTCACCGGCGTGGAGCTGGGAACGCAGTACGAGGATGATGCCGTGCATATTTTAGGCTATCACGTTTCTATGGACTGTGAAGCGCTGCATAAGAAAATGGATGAAATGCGCCATGCGCGCGAGCACCGTTTATATGCCATGCTGGAAAAGCTGGAAAAATTAGGCTACCATGTGGAGGTAGAGGCCTGCGACCCCAAGAACAGGGCAGTGGGCCGTCCGCATGTGGCCAAGGCACTGGTGGCCAAGGGATATTTTGCTACTGTGCAGGAGGTTTTCGACGCACTGCTGCACCGCGGCGGACCGGCGTATGTGCCGCAGCCCAAGCTTTCTCCGCAGGAGGCAGTGGCGCTGATTCACGAGGCAGGCGGTATCGCTGTGTTGGCACATCCCTCGGAGCTGGTGGATAAAACTCTGCCCGAGCGCTTGCTTGCCGCAGAACCTTTTGACGGCATCGAGGTGTGGCACCCCAGCGCGGATGCACAGGCGCAAGCTCATTGGCTGGCGCTGGCCAAGCAGCGTGGACTGCTGGTGAGCGGTGGCAGTGACTTTCACGGAATCCCTGACCGTTTCCCCACGAAGCTGGGAATCTGGCAGGTGCAATATGATGATGTTAAGGGTGTAATAGAATGGAAGTAGTTGCTTTTGTAGGACCCAGCGGCACAGGCAAGAGCCACCATGCCATCGGCGTGGCCTTTGACAACCGTTGTGACGCTATTATTGACGACGGCCTGCTGATTAAGGGCACCAAAATTCTGGCAGGCACCTCCGCCAAGAACGAAGACAACAGAATACAGGCCGTAAAGCGTGCCATCTTCACCGACGAAGGACACGCGCAGGCGGTGCGTGAGGCGCTGGCGACCAACAACATTCATCGTCTGCTGATTATTGCTACCTCAGACAATATGATCAACAAGATTATCGGCAGGCTGAAGTTGGATAAGCCGGTTAAGACGGTGTATATCAACCAAATTGCCAGCAAGGCCGAAATCAAGAAGGCCCGCCATGCGCGTCTGCAGGAGGGCAAGCATATCGTGCCGGTGCCGACGATTGAGCTGAAGCCTCATTTCACAGGCTACTTTGCCGATTTACCCTATAATATTTTTTCCAGCCAGCGCAAGCAGGAGAAGGATGCGGACCGTTCTATCGTACGTCCTTCGTTCAGCTTTTACGGCAAGCTGCTGATTTCCGACAGCGCGCTGGAGGATATCATCAAAATTATCGGGCGCAAGCTGGAGGGCGTGGAGCGCATCACCTCCATTAAGGTGCGCCGCCGCAGCGACAACAGCAAGGGTATTGTTATCAGTGTAGAGGTTGTGCTGTATTACGGTGTTAAGCTCTTTGCCGTTACCAAGCAGTTCCAGGCGAAGATTAAAGAAAAGATTGAGTATATGACAGCCATGAAGGTGAATAACGTGAATGTTTCTATTCGCAGCTTGACTGTGAAGAAGTGAATAGAACAGCTGTATGCTTTGAATACTTTAGGATGCACAAATCCCTCGCAGGGTTTCCTGCGGGGGATTTTGTTTTTTGATACTTTGGGTTAATTCAACTTCTTTCATAACTGAAAGAAGTTGGAAGAAAGGTTCGCGCTTTTTGTAAAGCGCGGCAAAACAAAAACTTTTTCAGGAGAAAAAGTTTTACCAAAAAGCTCTCTTAATCGGGTCGCTTTGCTGTTACTAGCGCTTGTTCTTAATTCTTTTAAATGTTCTTTTTTCACGGTATTGACTACATGAAGAAAAACAATATTATCGTTTCCGAAGAAGAAAAGAAAAAAATAATGGATTTGGTGAACGCTAACAAAGATACTATTTACGCAGATTGCAGAGAGCAGACTGCTTACGAAGAAGACGAAGACTATGAGGAGTAAAACACTAAAACCGAGCACTCACTAACGTGGGTGCTTTTTATTTTCCGGCATGCGAAGGTATACCGTTTTTTCTATGTTCAAAATCAGGAATAAAATCCTAATTTTATATAAAAAATGCTAAAATTTGGATTCCATTCCAAACTTTTATGGGAAATAGAGAAAATTTGGAATGCGTTCCAAGTTTTCTTGCGTTTATAACAGGTTTGCTTTACAATATAAGTAAGAGGTGATAACTATGCAGCTTATTCCAAGAAAAGAATATCTTGACTGGTTATGTCGCTGGCAGGATAAACAAATCATAAAAGTAGTATCCGGTGTACGCCGTTGCGGAAAATCAACCATGTTTACGCTGTTTAAACAGAACTTGCTTAAGCGGGGGATAGATGAAAAACAAATTATCAGCATCAACTTTGAAGCAATGGAATTTGAAGCCTTACGGGATTATCATACTTTGTATCAATATATAAATGACCGCCTGCAGCAGGACTGCAAAAACTATATTTTTTTAGATGAGGTGCAGCATTGCACGGAATATCAAAAAGCTGTCGACAGCCTGTTCATTAAAGATAATTGCGATATCTATCTTACAGGTTCCAACGCTTATTTTATGTCCGGAGAGCTGGCAACCGTTCTTTCCGGCAGATACGTTGAACTAAAGATGCTGCCGCTGTCATTTAAAGAATTTGTATCTTCTTTTGCTCCGGAAAATGTTGACATAAGCATACAGGAAAAGTTTAATTTATACCTGAATTATGGTTCCTTTCCTTTTCTGGCACGTTACAATAGCTTTGACAGTGATGCTTATAATTATCTGCGCGATGTATATAATACAATTATTCTCAATGATATAGTAAAACGTCTGAAGATTACTGATGTGAACGCATTAGATAAGGTAACAAAATTTATCGCTGATAATATCGGTAATATTGTTTCTATAAACAAAATTGCGAATACCTTAAAATCCGGTGGCAAGAGTATAGACAACAAGACTGTTGAGAAGTATTTGCAGGGGTTGGTAGATGCTTTGTTTTTATATAAAGCTCCGCGCTTTAACATCAAAGGAAAGCAACTACTTACCAATATGCCTAAATATTATATTGTCGATATTGGTATGCGCAATATCCTGATACGTAATAAAGAAAGCGATATAGGTCATATCATAGAAAATCTTGCCTATCTGGAGCTGATGCGACGCGGTTATGATGTATACGTGGGGGATATTGATAAAGGTGAGGTTGACTTTGTAGCCATTAAAAACAACCAGACAGAATATTACCAGATATCCGCCACTACGTTAAACCCTGATACATTAGCAAGAGAGTTGGCACCGTTACAAAGCGTACAGGATAATTATCCAAAATATCTTTTGACACTTGACGAGCTTTTTGGCGAAGCTAATTATGATGGAATACAAAAGAAAAACCTGATACAATGGCTGCTTGAATGAGAGATATACAAGCTTGCCTCCAAACTGATAGCATAACAACTTTATTCCATATATATTATAAATTTCATCCGTTCTTCACAGCAGCTCGTGCCTTGCACTTCGCTGCTGTTTTTTTATGCGCCCCGATATGCTATAATATATAATGTATAGTTAGCTTTACTGCAATGAGCGTTACAGCCTCAGCGGAATAAATTCCGCTCCGGCCTGCAGCGCTTATTTGCAAGCGATAAGGAGTGATAAGCATGGAGATAAAATCTGTCGCTCTTTTGGGAGCAGGAGCCGTCGGCTCTTATATAATCTGGGGACTGAGCAAGCTCCCCGATATCAGATTCGGCATTATCGCCGAAGGCAGCCGTGCTGCGCGTTTGCGTGACGAGGGCTGCACCATCAACAACGTTACCTATCATCCGCAGGTGTGGAGCCCGCAGGAGACCAAGGCCAAGGGCGTAGACCTTTTGATTGTCGCCTTAAAATATGGCGCTCTGCCGGGCGCGTTGGCAAGCATCCGCGAGGCAGTAGGCCCCAATACTACTGTCATGAGCCTGATGAACGGCGTGGACAGCGAGGAGATTATTGCCGGTGCTGTCGACAGCAAGCAGATTCTGCCTGCATTGATTAAAATTGCGTCGCGTCACGAGGGCAACGGCGTGCGTTTCAACCCGGAAAAGACTATCGGTATTGTTTTCGGCGAAGCGCAGGCACCGTTTGAGAGTGAGCGTGTGCTGGCGATTGAAGCGCTTATGCGCAGCGCCGATATCCATATCCGCCATACGGATTGCATTAATGAAGAAATCTGGTGCAAGTTCCGCCTGAACGTCTGCAACAATCTGCCGCAGGCTGTGATTGGCGCAGGTCTTGGCTGCTATCAGGACAGCGAGCATATGCGTGCTATTAAGGAAGGTCTGCGCCGTGAGCTGGAGGCCATTGCCGCCGCCAAGGGCATTGATATGAGCAAATGTCCCGCAAGCTCCGGCCGTGGCAGCGCCGTTCCGCCATCTGTACGCTATTCCACGCTGCAGGATCTGGACGCAGGCAGACACACCGAGATAGATATGTTCTCCGGTGCTCTGATGGCGATGGGCAAGGAGCTGGGGATTCCCACTCCCTACAACGAATATACCTATCATATTATCAAAGCGTTGGAGGAAAAGAACGACGGTCTGTTCGATTATTCCGGACAGAACAAAGAAAATACCTGCGCGCGTTGAGTGCGCATTAAAGGAGGCAGAAAGCAGATGAAGAATTTGCTGACGATTGCCGGCAGTGATTCCAGCGGCGGCGCAGGAATCCAGGCCGATTTAAAGACCTTTGCCGCTCATGGCACCTTCGGTATGAGCGTCATTACCGCCGTTACGGCACAAAACACCTGTGGTGTTACCGCAGTACAGAATATTGACTGTGATATCGTCGAAGCACAGATTTCTGCCGTTTTTGACGATATCCGTGTGGACGCAGTGAAAATAGGCATGGTATCGCAGCCGGAGATTATCCGCACAATTGCCGCCTGCCTGCGCCGTTATCAGCCACGCATTATCGTGGTGGACCCGGTGATGATTTCCAAAAGCGGTTATCCGCTGCTGGCACCGGAGGCCTGCGAAACGCTGATTAAGGAGCTCCTGCCGTTGGCTACACTGGTTACGCCCAACCTGCCGGAAGCAGAGGCGATTACCGGTATGCAGGTTACGGAAAAGGCGCAGATGCGCGCAGTAGCGGAAAAAATTATTGCTCTAGGTGCGAAGGCTGTACTCGTAAAGGGCGGTCATTTAAGTGATACGGCGGATGATTTACTCTTTGACGGCAGCACGGAAACATGGTTCCCCGGCAAGCGCATTGCTACGAAGAATACCCACGGCACAGGCTGCACACTGTCGAGCAGTCTGGCGGCAAATCTGGCCAAGGGGCTGGAGCTGACGGAGGCAGTACGCGCCTCCAAGGCCTACGTTACCGAAGCCATCGAGCATGGCATCGAACTGGGCAGCGGCTGCGGTCCGACGCATCATTTTGTTGATTTATACAGAAAGGCTGGTATCTTAGACTAATGGATTTAAAAAATACTTTTGGCGAACTGGTTGACAAGTTGCGTAAGGCAAGACCTGTCATCCACGAAATTACTAATTATGTTACGGCAGAAAGCTGTGCGGATGCTGCGCTGGCAGCAGGCGCTTCTCCGGTGATGGCTGATGAGCCGGAGGAGGTTGTACAAATTACCGCCGGTGCCGATGCACTGGTGCTGAATCTTGGTACACTGAGCTTTAATAAGCAGATTGCTATGGAGCGTGCGGCGCAGGCTGCCAAAACCAAGGGCATTCCGGTAGTGCTGGACCCTGTGGGCGTAATGGCTTCTTCCGTACGCCTGAACTTCGCACTGAAGCTGCTGAACGCAGGCTATATTGACATCGTGCGCGGCAACCACAGCGAATGTCAGGCGCTGCTGCTAGGCGCAACAGGCGGCCGTGGCGTGGACAACATGGAGCAGGGTACCGAAGAGGGCGAAGCACTGCGTACCGCCAAGGACACTGCTGCGAAATTCGGCTGCGTGTTCGCTGTTACCGGCCCGATTGACAACATCAGCAACGGCAAGCAGGCTGTTGTGCTGAACAACGGTCACCCGCTGCTGCAGGATATCACCGGCAGCGGCTGCATGACTACTACCTTAGTTGCCTGCTGCGCTGCTATCACCAAGGATATGCTTGTTGCGGCAGCACTGGGCGTAGTAATCATGGGCCAGAGCGCCGAGCTGGCTGCCAACTTCCTCGAGAAGAAGGACGGCCCCGGCATGTTCAAGGTACGCCTGATTGACGCCATTTACCATGTAACTACGAAGTGGAATCTGGTGAACCTGAAGCCGGAGGAAAAGGTGTCCTGATGAAAGCACAGCCTGATTACAGTATTTATCTGGTTACGGACGATGGCTGCCTGCAGGGAAGGGCGCTTATTGACTGCGTGTGCGAGGCGCTCGAGGGCGGCGTGACGCTGGTGCAGTACCGCGCCAAGACGGCATCCAGCGCGGAGATGTACGCCGAAGCGCTGCAGCTGAAAGCACTGTGCGACAGCTTTAACGTGCCGCTGATTATTAACGACCGTCTGGATATCGCCATGGCGGTGGGTGCAGCAGGCGTACATTTGGGGCAGGACGACCTTCCTTGTGCTGCGGCACGCAGGATTTTAGGCGAGGATTACATTATCGGTGTTTCAGCGCACAATCCGGCGGAGGCTAAAGCGGCGCTGCAAAGCGGTGCGGATTACCTTGGCTGCGGCGCTGTCTTTGGCACTGCTACGAAGGCAGACGTCAAAAAGCTGGGTACGGAAGGACTTACGGCTATCTGCAGGGAGAAGGGACTGCCTGTTGTCGGCATCGGCGGCGTGACTGCAGACAATTACCGCGAGGTGCGCGCGGCAGGCGCTGACGGCGCAGCCATAGTCAGCGGCATACTGGCGCAGCCAGATATTCGCACTACGGTAAGAGCGATTGCCAAGGTAAGCGAAGAGTTTGCCAAATAATAAACGTTATAATAACGTTCCTTTTCAATAAAATTATGGTCATCTTTTAGGGTGGCCATTTTTGCATTAAAGCTGATTTTCCGAATTATTTTTAGCTAAAACTGAAAAATGTTCACCAATTTGCCTAGATTTATCGCTATCCATATTGGATAAAACGCCGAAGTGTGTTAAAATATTTTCGTTAGAGCCTATAAACCGCATGGTTAAGCCATTCTTCAAATCATGGTCACTATTTTGGTCACTATTGATTCAGAAGACACCTATTGATGTACTTATAGACACTATCCTCATCTATAAGCCACCTTTTACCACATTTGAAACCCGACAAGCATTTAGACCTCACGAGCAGGTAAATCTTGTCGGGTTTATTTTGTCTTAGAATCTTAGCTGCTTCTTGGGCAGTTATAAGATTTACTTTATCAGCCATTTGTGTTGTACCATAGCACCCTTAGCTTTACCATCTGTATCTACAAGTACAGTAAGCTCTAGTGCTTTATCAGCCTGATAGTTCCTTTGGATAGAGATAGGAACATATGCATGTTCATTCACATAAGACACACCAGCACCCAGCTCCCAAGAGGGGCGCAGTTTAGACAACACAGGAGTGAGGTCTACAGTCTGTTCTACAGTAGCCTTTACTCCCGGTGGTGCATCATTAGCAGAGCCACTAGTGCTATCAGGTTGATTAATAGTACCAGCAGTTCTTTTAACAATCGGCACACTCACTTTCTCGCCATTAATAACAGCGACGTATTTGTTAGACAACACCAAGTCCTCTTCTTTGGGGTTGTCTTTGGTCTCAGCATGGATTCCTGTGGTAGACAAAAGTCCACCCTTAGAATCTGAGCTGGGCATAGGGGGTTCTGAAGCTTTGTTGTCTCCTCTTAGATATAAGTAGCAGCAACCAGCTCCAATAGCAAAGCTCAGTAAAAGAGCAATTATATTCTTAGTTCTCGTGGTAAACATAGCGTTACATACCTATAATGGTTTGCAGCAGACTGTTTGCAATCTGCAAGAAACCAAGCAGTGGTCTATATTCGGGATTGAACGATGAGGATAGAGTATCCACGAACCACAAGAAGACAAACAGGGGGATGGATATTAAAAGACCATAGAGGAAAAAGGTCTTTAGTTTCATTAAGGTTTCTTTCATGGTATATAGTCTCCTTTAAGAAGGTTATTTAAGGTAATAATAAAAAATACCCTAAGGAATCCTTAGGAGGTATAGGAAACCTTAGGGTATCTATAAGTATCTATTAATTAGATTTATTAGTAATAATAACAATTACCCTTAGGTATCTATAGTCTCTATAGTACCAAGGGTATCTAAGGGTTACATATGGAATCATATAAGGTCATATGGTATCTATAGTAACTATAAGGTATCTATAGTTATCTATAGGTATAATATAATGTCCCTTTCCTACTCTTATCGAGTATGTGACCCATTAGTTTCACAGGTTTATATGACCCATTAGCTATAAAAGTTATCAACCACAGTAGCACCCCCAAATTGTGGTTGTCTTTTTCTATAGCGTTCCGGAACAAGCTCAGGATTATATTCTTTGTGTAAGACACCAAAGTCAGAATCCCACCATTTCATAAGCTGCTCTTCTTCAAGTTCATCAATACCCTGTTGAGCATCCCGGTCTAAGCTTTCTAACCAAAAGGCAACAGCCATGGTCACAGCATCAAGTCTATCATCATGTGCAAGTGCGCCCTTATCTCTAGTGAGCCTTGTGAGCTGGTAGATTAAAGAGTATTTTTGGTCATTCTCATATACCTTATAATCATCATAGATAACAGAGGTGTTGACAATGAGTTTATGGCGCATCATAACAGGTTCAAGTGTATCAATGATACGAGCTTCTTTCTGCTTGTTGTTCTTGACTTCTGTATAGGTGCAAGGGTGAACCTTATTCAGTACAGGCTTAAAGAGCTGCCCCCACATACCATCACCAAAGTTAGCTTCCGAGACAACATCATTCACACCCCAAAACTTACACTTATTAGCTAAGCTGTTGAGGGTATCATCACCATAGCCATCACGATAGCCACCAACTTCCATAAGGAACAGGTAACCATTGAGAATCTTGATAACAGCATAGGCAAGTTCATCCGCACCACGTCCTGAGGGGTCAATAGCCATTACAGTACCTGTATATTTAGCAGTTTCTTTAGACCTGTCAAAAGGGGCATAGAAGAAGTCACCTTTAAGGGCAGTACAGGGTACATCCTTTAGTCGCTGTTCATATCCACTTGCCCATGACCACTTCATAGATGCTTCTTCCATGTCTAGGTCTGCCACAATAAAGTCAGCCACTTTGAGCGGATACTTTTCAGCATCAGAGAGACTAGTGTCTAAAAGAAATTGTAAAGTAAAACCTGCTTTACCATAGGACAGTCTACGCTTAAAAATCTCTTCTTCGTTGAAGCGTAAGGGGTCAGTGGGTTTACCTGCTAATGAGGGGTCTTTATCAAGTGCATCAGCAATAAAGGGGTGTAGACGCTTACCATAGTTATCCCTCATTTTTTGATTTTCTGGATAGACAACAGGGAAGATGACACAACTATATCCACGATTCTGTAATTCGTTGTATAAGGACTGTTCAGACTGTGGAGTACCTAAATAAATAATTAGTCCATTGGGTTTGATGATAGAATCAAATTCCTTTACAGCTTCGCTAAGTTTGTCACGCTGCACCTGCGTTCCTGAATTAGAGGGAATCTCAATGTCATCAGCAATCAGCAGGTCAGCACGAGAGCCTGTAATCTGACCATAGATACCTACAGACTTTACAGAAGGGGAGATGTCAGGCACAGCTGGGGCAACATCAAACAGGTTCATGGTGTCTCTGTTGCCCTTGCTGGTATTAGGTTTAAGATGTGCAAGAAAAGGCAGTGTCATAATGATACGCTTTACGAAAATAGCGTTAGCATCCGCTCTATCTTTACCTGCGGAAACAATCTCTACTTTAATTTGGGGGTTACGCCACAGAGACCACACGGCAAAAGCACAAGTGATAAAACTTTTTGCTACGCCACGGAAACCTTCTAAAATAGTACGGTCATTGGGACAATGTTGTAGATAATTCGCAATAGCATATTGGATAGGGGTAGGGGACGGAAGACCAATCATTTTCCATACGATAAAAAGGAAGACCCTAAAGTCCTCCTTAGCTTTGTCAATCTGTTCATCTGTCCATTCAGGCATCAGCTCACCTGCCCATCCAAATCAAAGGTAGGAATCTCTTCCACTACCTTCTGAATCTTTTGTACCCCTTGGGTTTCGGGGGTAGTCTGTAATTTGTTTTGCTTTAAGAACTCACGCACCTTAGCAAGAAAAGCAGGGTTACGGCGCAGTTCAGGGTCATCAAGTCCTTCTAAAAGGGCATTGACTTCACCTATAGCAAGCTTATCAAGTAGTTTCTCATCTATCTGCATAGTTTATCACTCCTTTGTATTCATAAATCAATTCTCACACGATTGAGAGGGGCTGGGAGTGCCATTTGAGCAATGAAACACTCCCATAGGTATAATCACATAGGCAAGAAAATTAAAATGTTCAGATAGGCTCTCAGGCGCTACTGAGGGCGTTTTAACTTCTTACCTTTTAATTCTTCAATGTAATCTGTTTTAGTTATATCAACAAGACAAACATCATATGTCTTAGATAAGGTACGGATAGCAGCAGCAGTTCCTTTACCAAAACGGAAAGACCACAGAGGACACTTGCAGATATGACAATCACGGATGTTATCAGAAGTACCTGCACAGTCCATGCATTTTAAACGGATAGCACGAGTGAGTGAGGGGTTCTTAATATCAGTGATATACACTTTTTTAGCCATGGAAGTCACCTCCTAAATGAATAAAGCGGTCTCTAATCTCCTCAGTACGCCCCTGATTCCAAAACTGACTGCCTAAATATCCGCAGGTTCTACGTGTCACGTTCATCTTGGTTTTGTCTCTGTTACCACAATTTGGGCACTCCCACTCCAATCTACCATTATCTGTGACAATCTTAATCTCACCATCATACCCACAGACCTGACAATAGTCACTCTTGGTGTTCAGCTCTGCATACATAATGTTGTCATAGATAAATTGAATAACAGCCATAACTGCATCAATGTTTTTGGTCATATCAGCACACTCAATGTAACTGATAGCACCACCCGGACTGAGCAATTGAAACTCAGATTCAAATTGCAGCTTGGTGAAGGGGTCAATAGGCTCACGTACATTCACATGATAGCTATTAGTGATATAGTCATGGTCAGTGACTTCCTTAATCACCCCAAAGCGTTCACGAAGGCACTTAGCAAATTTATATGTGGTGGTTTCCATAGGAGTACCATAGACACTATAGCCTAAGTGCTCCTTAGCTTTCCATTCTGCACACTTATCATTAAGGTGTTGCATGACAGAGAGAGCAAAAGGTTTCACAGCAGGGTCAGTATGAGATTTACCAAACATTGCCATACAACACTCATAGAGACCTGCATAGCCAAGGGAGATAGTAGAGTACCCATTCTCCAATAATTTGTCAATCTTCTCACCTTTTTGCAGACGAGCAATAGCACCATACTGCCAATGGATAGGGGAGACATTGGAGATTGTGCCTTTAAGGTTTTGGTGTCTTACACGCAAGGCTTTGTGACACAGTTCCAAACGCTCATCAAGGATAGTCCAAAATCTATTTGTGTCTTTATCAGCAGATAGCGCAACATCCACAAGGTTGATGGAGACAACACCTTGGTTGAAGCGACCATAGAATTTAGCTTTACCATTTTCATCAAGATAGGGTGTCAAGAAGCTTCTGCATCCCATAGGAGGATAGCAATGCCCGACACCATCTTCGGTCTTCTTATTCTTCAACATAATCTTTTCAGACAAATAATCAGGTTGCATACGCTTAGCAGTACATTTAGCACACATCTCTGTGAGGTAATAATAGGGAGTACCCTTACGGATGTTATCTTCCTCTAAGACATAAATCAGCTTAGGAAATGCAGCAGCAACCCATGCACCCTTTTCATTCTTGACACCCTGATAGCGTTGACGAATGATTTCCTCAATAACCATAGCAAGGTCTTTCTTCTCTTGCTCATTCTTAGCTTCATTGAGGTACAGAAACAATGTAACAAAAGGTGTCTGACCATTGGATGTCATAAGAGTATTAATCTGATATTGCATTGTCTGCACACCCTTAGTTATTTCATTTTTCAGACGCTTTTCTGTGATATAGTTTAAGTCTGTGTCACAATACTCTGCCTGAATATCTTCTAGCTCCTGCTTAACTTCTTCTTTAATTTTTTGTCTTGATGTATTGACAAATGGAGCTAAATGTGCTACCGATACACTCTGACCACCATATTGGTTAGAAGCAACCTGAGCCATAATCTGAGTAGCAATATTACAAGCAGTAGCAAAGCTGTGTGGTTTTTCAATCATAGTACCATTGATTACAGTACCACTTTGCAGCATGTCTTCCATGTCGAGCAGCGCACAGTTGTACATCTTTTGGATAGCATAGTCCATATCATGCACATGGATGATACCTGCTTTATGTGCCTTCATTACATCCGGAGGGAACAACAGCTTTTCAGAGAGTTCTTTAGAGACCATACCTGCCATATAGTCACGTTGGGTAGACAGGATAACAGGGTTCTTATTAGAGTTTTCCTCATTCACATCTTGATTGCTGAGGTTGACAATATCAAGCACCTCACTCAATGCACCTTTGGTATTACGGATAAGCGTGCGTTTATAGCGATAGCGAATATATTCACGAGCAACCTCAGTATAGTGACGCAACATTAAATCATTTTCAACATAATCTTGGACATCTTCTACATCCATAGTCCCTTTATAGATGTATTGACATAATCCTTCAATGTCCTGTGCAATCTGCTTTTTTGTGTCTTCACCAACATAGCCAGCCTTAGAGATGGCATTAATAATTTTATCTTTATTAAAGTCTACGAGAGACCCATCACGTTTCTTAATTTTCAAATCCATATAGACCTCCTTTAAAAATAAAAAGAGGGAGACTAAGCTCCCTCGTAAATCTTACCAACGTGCCATATAACCACGGACATCTACATGGACACCCCAGCTATAAATACCAATACCATCAGCACCAGCAATTACCGCAGCATCATACAAAGACTGCAACATAACACCATCAGGGCACTGCACATCCGCAGCAGTACCATAGATATGCTGGCTGTTAGACACACCACCTACCTCAGCATTGTGGGCAGGACAACGATAACCACAGGACAGCACTAAAGGCTTACCGATGATAGCACGCATACGCTCTAATACCTGTACAAGCCGTGGGTTGATGTCAGCACCATTGTGGAGACCACCACAGCCACATTTACAGGCAAATTCACTAGAATCAAAATGAGCAGATAATTTCACTTATTACATTCCTCCTTTTTAAAAAAGGTCTTATACAGCAAGACCCAAATTTGAATCAAGACATACATAATGGTGACGATATACACCCAATCAGATAGGGGGATGCCCATGAGAGATAGGGTGGAGACACCAATCGGAGGTATTGTCTTTACAATTTCATTGTCCATAATATCCTCCATAATAAAATAAAAGAGGGTCAGCTTCTAGCCAACCCTCGGTATCATTATGCAGCAGCAGTAGTGGTAGTAGCAGGTAACTTAAGTTTCAGATAGAGCAGTTCTCTATCCTTATCTGCCAACTTATCACGCAGAGCTTGCATAGTGTTGCAGGTAATCAGAGCACGAGTTTTCTCGCCTTCCTCATGGATAGCAGTGGTAACTTTACAGGTGTTTGCAGCACCCTCAAAGCGCAGGGCATCAATGTTACGATTGATACTCTCACCAACACTAGCTACTTTGTATCCGGTTTCTTTTTCGTTCATGCCCACAGTATAGAAGCCGTCACACATACCACTTTGGATACCACGCAGACTAGCTTTGATGTCTTGGTTGTCTAAGCCATCTGCCAATTCTGCACGAGTTACAGTGCCTTGGAAAGCAGAACCATTACCACCCCAACCACCGAAACCACCAAAGCCACCACCAAAGGCAGCTAAGAGGATAAGGTATACAAAGGGGTTATTCCACATCTCATTACCATTAGAACCTTGTTTGGCGAGCATCAGGGCATCACCGAGACCTACGCCAGCATTAGCCATTTCCATTACTTTTCAACTCCTTTTTGAACTTGGTTGATGTATGCTTTACCTGCATTGATGTCTTCATCAGACATGCCACGCTTACGAGCTTCCTCTTCAACCATTGCTAACAGTTCAGGGGAAACTTGCTTCAAGGCTTGCATCATCATCATTTGCATAAGTTTGTTTTGGTTCATGTTATATTGCATAGTGACTAGTCACCTCCTGCTATTATGATAACATGAATTTAGGAATTGAAAGTTGTAACTAAATGACTATAAAGTTACTTGAAAAGGACAAGATATACTTTGTCATATATTTGTCTTAAGGCACGTTTGATACAAGACACATCCTCGTGGTACTCCATAGCAAGCTTTTGTTGAGAGTAGTCACTAATGATGATTTTGTCGAGTATGTCTTGTTGTCTTGGTGTGAGCTTGGCTTCGGTAGTGATAGCCTTGTACTCAGTGAGAGTAGAGGACTTAAGCCAAGCACGAGCCTTTTTACGATTCTTTTCCATGATAACTCCTTTCTGCCCACCCAAACTAGCATATGCTAGAAAAGACAACAACCCTGTCTTTTATAAACATTAAATCTAAACAATCATACATAAGCAAGTACCAATCAGCGCACCTGCCCATGTCGCTAGCAATCTACTGCATCAGCAAATTCGGGCAAGGTTTTGAGATATTCATAGCCTTGCTGGATAAAGTTAGTGCTGCCGTCAGAAACAGAGGGAGTAAAGAACCGTATAGCAGAAGCCACTTTTTCCTGTTTTGTAGAATCAGAAAACACTTGAATATCAATTCTCATCCTGTTTTTGTTGCCGTCGACAAAAACAATTTGAAAATATGCGTTTGGATAAACCTCTTGCTTTTTAATTGTATCTTTGTAATCTTGCTTATTTTGATAAGTCTTAGTAATTGTAAATAGTTTCGTAAGTGCCATAAGTTTAACCTCCAATTGTATACGTTGTGTTAAACACTACTTTAGATGTCGTTTTATTAGGATTTAAATTTTTCAAATACAAACTACGCCATTCACCCTCGAAAGGCATACGCTCAACACTACCATCATTATATACAACATCACACATACCAATAAAATTCCTGCTTGGAAATACAATAACATCTACAATTCCTTCTAAAGTTAAATACGCACTACCTGTTTGGTTAATGTTAATATAACCTTGTAGTGTAACTTTTTTTGCGTATCTTGCATTTTTTATTGTATTATAATTGAAATACCAGTATAGATTGTCATATACAGCCATAGGCAAGTCACTTTCAAGAGAGCTGTATTGAAAGTTTAATTGTTGATTACTTTCAGCAGCAAATAAATCAGTATATTTTTGTGGCTTAACTGGGAAATCTAGATAATTGTCTTTAATGCCAATATCGCCATAGTATTCTGCTTTGTTTCCGGTAATCAAAAACGGCTTGCCAGCTAATGTTTCGCCAGCTATCGTTATTTTGTTATTTACGAAACGTATGATTGTATTATTCACATCACTAGTAGCAACAGACGGTATTTTAACAAGCCAACCATCTGTTAAAGTTTCTCCATTGCCATAAAAATAACAATTCTCTATTATAGCGTAACTCGAAAAAAAGGGATGTGTAAACTCAAAAAATGTTTCATTATACTCAAGATAACTATTCATTAAACTAAAAGAATGAATATCATGTGTTTTAAAAACAGTATTATTCCCTTCAAAATCCGAATCATAGATAACTATTTTTCGTGCTTGATTATTAAATTGAAAACATACATTAGTTCTTTGGACTGAGCCTTGAAAACTAATTGAATTAAATTGGTCTGGTGTATTAATACCAATGTCACAATAAAGTATTTGAATGCCACTAAAATCATTAATCCAAGTGCCATAAGCAAAATCCATTGCTATTCTGCATTTTCTAAAATAAAGATTTTTAAAAACACAAAATGAGAAAACACCTTTAATACCACTATCGTTATATTCATCATTTGTGCTTGTAAATCCTAAATCTGTTATCTCTAAACCGTAACATTTGGTAAAGTTAAAAACTCCAATGATTAAAGATTCATGTTTATCGTTTCCTTTTATGCTTTTTGCTTTATTTATATCAACAGGATTTGTCAGCAAAAATGTACCATTAGGAATAAAAAGTAATGAATATTTGTTAGCGGCTTTTTGTATTCTCTCACTGTCATCCGTCACCCCGTCCCCCTTCGCACCAAATTGCTTAACATTAACCGTACCGTTCTCCACCACCAGCTCCGCTACATTCCCATTCGCCAGCTCATGCAACGAGCCACCATCATCAACGTCCCCGTCAACTTTAGCACGTATGATATACGTACCTCCACCGCCGTCGTTGGGAGAGTAATATCCTAGCGTCTGTGCTGTCATACCTGCTTTTAGCTTTTTGTCTGCTTTCATAGCTTCGGCGGAATTATAATAATTTGCTGTGCGTTTGTTGATAGCAAAGAGCGTGTTGGCAGGTGTCATGTATTTTTCGTTGGTTTCGCCTGCTGCAACTTCCTCGTCAGAAGCAACAGGAATCTTTACGTTACCTGCTTCATCGGGAGTAATGCCGTCAACGCTTTCAACGCCGATACCAATGTTTACCGCTCCGTTTTTATCTGGCTTCTGCCCATTAACAGATGTAGCTACATGAGATTTTAAAAGCTCTAAGCATTTCTTTAATCTCTGCTTGTCGATAATATCCTTTAAAAAGCTCATTACTTAAACACCTCCGTAATAATCTCTTCCATATCAGCATCAGAAGCAAGCTTAATGTTGTAATCACTAGCTGCTATCTGCCATGTTACTGTACCGTCTGTCACCGTATCGCCTATGCTTACGCCCGAAAAATCTGGCTCTATACTTCCAGTAATACCGCCTGTTACACATAATAAAGCAGTACCTTTTTTTGGCAGGTTAGGAGAATACACAATGTCATCTTGATTGTAAAGAGTAGTGTTTTTTCTAATATTCATGCTTTCAAAAAGGTACTGCGCTTTCTTGTCGTTAGCGTTTTGAAGCTTATTAAAAAATTCCATAGTAGGCGGCTCATCAATGCTAAGATAACCCCAACCTCTGATATAGGATGTAGACGGCCAATCAAGAATTTCGCCAGTGCCTGCACCACTAGCAAAAATTTCGTTGAATTTAGGCTGCTCTAAACTCATTGGATAATACCTCCTTTAATTTTAATCGTCCTTGCAAACGAACCCTTGCCGAAGCCTTGAAAGTTACCATGGTTTTCTCCGTTGCGAGAAAAACCAAAAGTGCGTCTGCCATCGAAAGAATAGACATAAAGAATGCCGATGCCAGCTCCGCGAATAACAAGATTCAGAGCATCAACTAAACGGCTTTCCTGTGCTGTAACTTGTCTGCCGATTCCTATTCTCATCTTTGCATTACCGCCATTAACAGCAATTACACGGTCAATGTTAAAAATTTGCTTTATGCTTCTAATGGTGCTTAACCTTGAACAGTCAGAATTATTTTTGTTGATTTTAGCGTAAACAGCAAGGCGATAATATCTATCGTTTAAGTCACTTGATTTTAAATAGCGGTCATACGCTCTGCGGAACGGAGCTTGTCCGAAGCCTTTGTTGCCGTGGTCTGGAAAGCCAAAGAAGTCCATAGCAATAACATCCTCGACTCGCCTTGATACGTCAGCAACATCACCGCACATATCAAGCTGCTTGCCAACAGCGGTACTCGGCCATATCTGTGTGCTTATCTGCTCACGCACATTGTCTATCTCGTCAAACTCGTTTCCGACAGCATTTAGCAAAGCCTTAATGTTTGGCTTGTTGCGGAACTGGCTCAACAGATGCTTATACATTCTTTCACTTGTCGTCATAGTTACAACTCCAATGCTACATTTATGTTAGCGAGCTTCGCTACCGCCAGCTCTCCGCGACCGATAGGAATATTCTCCTGCTTGTACGTTTGACCGTCTTTAGACACGCTAAGCTCAATATAGCTAATACCGTCAACGCCGCTGTAAATAGGACCAAGCAAGCGTTGATAAATAACATCATTGCCCATCGACAGTTTGCTAATTTGCGCCACAATAATGTTGCGTATTTTCTCGATAGCGTCGCCAGGCAAAACCTCTTCGTCATATTCTTTGATACTTGCTTTAACATAGATGGGCACTTCCTGCGGACGACTAAAATAGATATGCTCAGTGACGTTGTTGTCGTCCACAATCTCAACGTCAATTTCACCGTTTGTATCAATGCCTAAAGGTGCAACATTTAAGATAGTGCGAGCAATAGTTTCTTCATCACCACCGAAAACAATAGCTTGGAAAGAATGAGGTTTTAAGCCATCAACCGTTTCATCTGTGCGGTTCTCATAAATCGTAACACTAGTAACATCTTGCAGCTCCATCAATGCAGCCTTAATGCTCTCAACCATGCCTACACTGTTTTTAAAGACCGCCGACGCATAACGTTGACGCACTTCACTGGCTGTTTCGTAGTCACGTCCTACATATGTTTTAGACTCATTGCTAACGCTAAACCAGCCATCATAATTCGTGTTAATATAAGTAACGCTGTTCAGCAAAGGTTCAATTTCTCCGTATTCCTCACAATCAAAACGAATAGGACTGCCAACCTGCGTTACTACAAATGATTCATTAGGCACAACCACAGCTCCATATCGCCTGTCTGAGCGCTCAAAAACCAAACAATACTGCCTTGCCACTTTTCAACGCTCTGAGAAGCCAAGGCAACAGCGACAATCAACGCAGTATCATTTTCTTGCGCTGTATATTTTATAACTGCATCATTATCAAACTGCACACTGTAAACCTTTCCTTTAGTTGGCGTTTCAACTTCTAGCGTTACATGAACACAGTCATTAAGAGTAATCGTGCTTTCCTCAATGATATTCCATTTGTAGCCGGAAGCATCTTTAATCTGGCAGTTAGCAGGGAGAACCATCCCACTACGTCCATAACAAACAGCATAGAGATAGCTTGCCTGAGCTTTCTTGCGCTGCACATTTGTGTAAGCAAGCGTATTATCTAAGCTGCCTTCGCTGGCGCTAATTGGCGAGCGGTCGTAATAATCACGCTCTAAAAGTTGCCACATTCGGTCAAGTTCAGCAGCATACACACCCACGAGAACGCCTATCATGCTGTTAGGTTGACGGCTAACTGTCGAGCCTAAATTTTGCTCCAAGCTTTTAAAAATATCTTCACGAATTTCCGGCAACCGCTTTCTGACGAAACCGTTAACTGTTACTCCGTACTCCATAGCCTAAAACCTCCTTCCTTACAATCATGCCGTATTCAGTTTCTACTTCATAGCTTAATAACATTTTTCGTGTAGAAGATTCAAAATCAATATCAATGCTAACTAGATTGCTTACTCCGTCAACTTTTAAAATTTGCTCACGGAAAAGCTCTCTAATTAGCGTAAAATTAGGATTTTTAACAAGCACATAATCGAGATAAGGTACGCCATACGTAACATCTAAAAACCACTCACCGAGGAACGTAAGAAGCTGAATTTTTATCTGCTGCGCCACACGCTCAACATTGTCGATAAACATTACATCTCCATTAAGTGCAAGGTCATGTGTCTTTGCGTTTAAAGCAAGGTCAAGCATTGCCAACACCTCCGATATAACTGGGAACATATACGTCCAAGCCGTTCTCTTGAATCTGTGTTAACAAGCCACAATCAAGATAAAGCTTCTTAACAAGTATTTTCTTGTTAGGTGTTTCTACAACATTGCCCCTATCCTCTACAAGACAAACGAAATCCATTTTACTGTTGCCTTGCCAAAACGATTCCGCATAATCATTAATCTGCGTAGCTTCAGTAACCCTAGCTGTCAAAATATCTTTGATAACAGTATCAAGCTCCGGCTGTTCAGCATCAACAATCTTTTCACCAGCACTTCCTTCTGCCTGTGCAGATGTTTCAGAAGTAGTATATTTGATTTTATCGGCAAGATTTTCTGTTATCCATTCCCACGCATACCAATACGGCGTTAAATCAATCCTGCCTACATCAGCATTGTATTCAATGCCGTACTTTTCGTCATCTTTGCACTTTAACGCCGCTTTTGTCTGCGATACATAAGCGCCACGAATAACAGCACGAACAGAATCAGATACACTATCAGCATTGCTAAAATAACTATCAATAGCTTTTTCAAGCTGGACAAAATACGTCCATGAGCTTGTTAGTGTAGGAAACGCCGCAATGCAAGCCGCTTTTTGTTCCTCGTAGGCTCTCAAAACATCTTCTTTCTTCATAGCGTCCCTCCTTTACTGCGACGAACTCGTAGTACCATGATGGTACGAATGTGTATGACCTATAAGGCTAATGCCGCCCCCCTGCACATCTCCTGTGCAAGTAATTGTCCCTTGCACGTTGATATTGCCCACGACGTTAATCGTGTTGCTAGGCGTAAGGCTAATCTTTGTACCGCCATTAATAACTTCCACGTTATCAGCAGAAATTGACTGCGAGGGCATCATGCCGACAAAACAAAAACCGTCGGTCAAATCATATTGCCGTGGGTCGTGGTTATCGTCACTCCCTGCGCCTAACCATTCATCAATACTACGTTCGGAAAATACTATCAAGCAGCTATCTCCTGCTTTAACCGGATAGGTAATCTGTGCCGCTCCTGCGTGGGGCATAAAAACAGGAACGCCGTCGATGACAGGATATTCAAGCACCCTATCATCGGCGGTGTATTTCTTTAGTGTTGACTTAACGCTGGCAAGGCAAGTAGAAGCATCAAATGACAAAATCGTACCAGGCAAGCAGGTGTGAATGTTGCCTATTTTTTGCTGCATAAGATTTTCCAATCCTTCCAGCGTATCTGCTGTTGCATCAAGGCTCATATCTAATCACTCCTTCGGTACAATCTCATACACTTCAAGCTCTGTATACCAGTTTTGACCGCTATATGAGCCGTTATGATTTAAACTTTCAATTTTAAACCAGCCTTTTATTTTCTGCGAATCAATATAAACTAAATCTCCGGGGTTTAATACAGGCTGAAGCAAGCATTTTACTCGCCAACCTGCTTTTTTCTCACGTTTAGGTTGAGTAAGCTTCTTTTTCTTTTTTGTTGTCTGCTTTGCAGCTTTTTTCGGTCCTTTAAGCAGTTTTTCCACAAAACCTACTAGACCGCTTTCGGGAGTAAGCTTTATAGCTTGCACGTTGGTGTTACCGCCTTGCTTAATAATCTGCAAGGTATTATTTTGAATACTCCATTCTAAATCAGTGCCAGCGCACACTTTATCAAGGCACTCACGTCCTGCACCAACAAAAGAAAACCCATTCGCAAAAGTCGTAAACTCACAATCATCAGCATACGTTACTACAAGTCCCATATCTGCTGCCACATCGTCAATAGCTTTCTTCCTGCTAACATCTTTAGCATAAGACAAGGACACGATGCTATCACGAATAGCAACGTGCCCATCATAAAGCTTCATCTCTGTTACTTTGTCAGAACCGCTCATATAGGAATAGCAGTCGGTTACCCAGCCGATGAATATTCTTTTCAAGCCAGCATCCTCGCTGTACCCTACTTCAAGGATGCAGATTGTATCTGCTCTCTCTAATTTATCGGCTGTCGCTTTTGACAAGTTATAAATTTTCAGTGAACAGGAATTGCTTTGCTTGGCAAGACTTTTTGCAATGTCAAACTCAATCTCTAATCCTTGTTCTTTCGCCTTTGCTTCAATGACAACACCGTCCGAACCTTGTACGCCTAGAGTAATTTTATAAATGCGGTCAAACTGTGCCATAGTTAACCTCCGTAAAATTCATCTTCCGTGCAATACACTAGCGTAGCAGCACCGCTCTGAAAATCATCTCTGCCAACTTCCTCTTTTTCAGTCAGCACAATAAATTCTCCGCGCGGTACATTCTTTATGTGGTGGTTCATTAGCAGCGGAAATTTAGGCACTACACGAACATTAGCAAGAATTACATTATCGTTAGCGTCCCACAGATGAAACGTCCAAAACTGTCCTTCATGATTCCACATCATACGTATTTTGTACTTTACATCGTTAAGCGGAACGCTAAAAACAACATCATTGCCATTTGCAAAATTAATTGTAATCATGCCCCTGCATCTCCTTTAGTAACGTAATCAAAAACGCTTGCTGCTATACTTTTATTCGTAACTTTCTCCTTGACTTCCTCAACACCGCTGCTAACATTACCGCCACCACCAACATCAACAGAAGTTGTATCCGCTGCTCCTACATTTGCCGCTGTTTCTCCTGCGTTTTCTTCCTGCGACGCTGTTACAACATTTTCGGGAATCGCCGTAGTCTGCGTAGTCACCTTGACAATTTGTATAAAGGCAAGGTCAGCATAGATAATGCTTTTCGTAGAATCCTGCTTACTAACACGGCATGAGGTCATAACCATGTTGTCATACTTCTTCTCTGGTCGAACGATAGTGACAGGCTCTTTCTTATCCCGAATCTCTTCGAGAAGCTGCAAGCCGTTAGCAAATTTCTTTGCTCCATAACCGTTCTTCCAGAACCACGTCACAGGTGAAGAAGCGATGCCGACAGTCATTGTCAGTTTTAGCGGTTTGTTGACAATATGGTCAGCAATCTCAAAGCCTGTTTCTACTGGATGCTCAGTTACATCTTGGTCGTAGGTGTACTCAAACGACTTTACAATATCGACTTTCAGCGAGCCTACTTGTGTAGGATTTTTGATGTTAAAACCTAAAATATCTGCAAGCATACTCTCACCTCTCAGACGGCAGGATAGCGATTGTTAATATCATTGCCCAAACCACCATTATCGCGTTCATCTAATGCAGCGACAACAGCTTTACCAGTAGCTTTAGGATTGCTAACACCAGTGATATAGAAAGTGTTCTGCTGATTACCGCTATTGTTAACGCTAGTTGTTGAGCTTGTGGACGTAAAGCCTACCTTGCCATAATAGCCTAAATCGTTAGGAGTAGCAGGGCCAGTGCCGTGTACGCCTTTATCAACAAAATTGGAAAAACCTTCTTTAATTGACGGCCAAAGAGGTCCACCAAATTTTTCTTTCAAGCTCTCTCCCCATGACCTTGCTGTTTTTGCAATTTTATCGCTCAGTTTACCGAGCAAATCAATAGCAAGCCTAATAAGGTCAATAACACGCATATTTAAAAATTTCTCAAATGCTTTAGAAGCAGAATCCCACGCTTCTGTAAACCAGTTACAGAAATTCTGCCATTTCTCGCCCCAGCCAGTCAGCGCGCTTCCTATCACGCTTTCACCGCCAGAGAACCAACGATACAGGTCGCGGATAAGCTCAAGGATAATCCAAATCCACGTAAAGAGAGGTATAAAGCGAATAGGACTATTTTCAAGTGTAGTCAGAAATTCGTTAGCTTTTTTCTTTACAGCGTCAAAATCGCCAAACCAACGCTTCATCATTGTGTCTGCTGTCGGGTCGGTTATCCACTTATAAAAATCCTGTATAAGCAGGATAACGAACGCAATCGCTGCCGCAATCAGCAAGAATTTGCCCAACATAAGCATTTGAATAGCTGCACCTTTTCGCGTCTGGCTATTAAATACTATTTGCGCTCCAGTAGCCAATATTAAAGCATCACGCACAGCAACAATCCATTTCACAGCAGTTGCAATCATCATTACAAATCTGCTCCATTTTGCCATAGCAAAAAGAACACCAAAATAGATAGCTGCAACACGCAAGCCAGCAATAAAGTTATCAAGGTTAAGCTTTTCGATATAGTCAGCAAACTTCGCCATACGTTTTGCCATGCCTTCAATAACGCCTGTCTTATCCTCAAATTCTTTGAAGAATTTACCAAGAGCATTCTGCATTTTGTTAGACGCTTGCCCGACAGTCCACGGCATCTTGCCTAACTCCATTTTTAAGCGGTCGGACTGACTTCTAATAGCTTTAAAAACATCTTGCGCAGTGAGCTTACCTTCCTGTCCCATTTGCCTTAATTGTCCGATTGTCGTTCCCATACCTTCGGCAATAGCTTTCGCAAGACGAGGTGCTTGCTCCATGATAGAGTTTAGCTCATCACCACGCAGCGTACCAGAACCTAACGCCTGTCCTAACTGTACCAAAGCAGCTTCTTGTGATGCCGCAGAACCGCCACCCAGCAACATTGCGTTCGATACGTCCTCGGTAAACAGCAGAATATCTTTAGTGCTTTTCTTTAGCTCCTGCGCATTACGTGCAACAGAGGTAAAAAGTTCAGCCGTAGAGCCGTATTGCTGACGTGTACGGCTGGCAATTTCATAAATTTCTTTTTGAACAGCCTTTGACTCCTGCTGACTTTTAGTTACGTTGTTAACCTGACCTTCGATAACCTTCCATTCGTCAATGGAGTTAATGATGCTGCCAAGGGTAAACGATACGCCAGCGAACGCCGCAAGCTGATTAAATTTTGACCATAAGGAATCAACCTTATCTCGTGCCTTATCAGCAGAATCAGCAACACGTTCAAGTCCTGTCTTGACTCTTTTTGTGGTCTGTTCTACTTGATTGACGTTAGCGTGGTTTACCTTAAAGCCAATGGCAATAGCTAAACTTCTTACGTCCACGGCGCATCAGCTCCTTTCTTTTTTGGGTGGTCAAGATGATACTTCTGAATATCGCTCTGCATATCAAGCAGAGCATTTATTTTGCACAAGTCACCTAAAGTTACCGTGCCATCTTTAATTTCAGTTACTGTGACGACTTTCGCCAGCACTGGCCGCCAAACAAAAGATTCAGCGGTCAGCACTGGGTTAATCGTGCCAGGTATTTCTATCTGTTCGCCAACATCTCGCGGAATCCAGAGAGGTTGGGAATTAAATCGAAAAAATCACCGAAATTCACCTCGATAATAAATTTCTCCAGTTTCAGCATATCAACGAGCTTGCCGGTAAACAGCTCATTAACAACATCTTCAGTTAACATAACAGCTTCTTCCTCGCCTTTAATCTTAACGCTGACATATTCAGCATCAAGCAGACGCTCAGAAAACTGTGTCAGCACTTCGCCATTAAAGCTTTCGCCCAACTGCGCAAGGATGGCACCGATATTGATTTGAGCACCCAATAATGCTTCTTTCATATCCTCCGTTTCTCCGTTAGATGTTAAACCGCCTTTCAAAGCAGCAGTAATAGCTTTCTGTAAGTCACCATACAGTTTCAAGCCTTGCAACGGCGGAAGAGCACGAACATAAAAGGTGTTCGCACCGATTTTTCTGTTCTTTACTTCAAACTTTGCTTGTCTCATTTTTTACCTCTTAGCTGTGACCGCCAACTAAAAATGCTTCATCGGGAACAACAGCCATAAAAACCCACTCACATTTTCCGTCAGAAGCAGATTTACCACGTTGGAAATTAGGTTTCTTGACAATCCATGCCTGATCACTAACCATAACGCTGTCACCGCTCAAATCTTTAATAGTTAACGGCAGCAAGCCAGCGCCGTTTTGATTGTCTGCATCTTGAATCAAGCTTAATGCTGCATTGCTGGAGCTGGACTGCAACAGAGTAACAGTGATTTGCTTTAAGACAGAGGACGGGTCAATACTGCGGACAATTTCCTGGTCACAGCCGACAATAGCGGAAATTCCGTCACCTTGCGTTTCGATATTAATAAAAGTACCTTCGTCAACGCCTGTTAAGATAAGAGAGCCGAACAGTACCTTAACTTTCTTCGGGTCGTATGTTTTTACTCTTGCCATTTGTTACCCTCCTTTAAGCTTTCTGAATAAGATTCTCATATGTCAAAGAACCTTTAATGTTGACAGCATGGATAGCACCTGCCAGACGAGCAGTAAACTTTACATCGTCAAGAACTCTTTGCGCTTTCTTGTTTGCGCTAATATTAGCAGCTTTAGGAACTGTAATGGTGTAGCCAAGATTTCTATTGCCATCATCATCATATTCAGTCGGAGCGATACCGCCACGGTCTTGACCAAGCTTTAACACTTTGTTCAGCACACCTTCGACAAGCGCAATGCCAGCATCAGTGTACGGCAATTTCTCACGATTAATAAGCATTGCAAATTCTTCGGTTTTAATAGTTTCGACGAGCCAGTCACGGAAACGGATAACGTCAATCCATTCACCAGCACAAGTCTTGCCATTTTGAGTAATGCTGACATTCTCCGAGAAGTTTTCAAAGGTGTTGTAGTTTTTGGCAGTCAATGCAAGATATTCTGTTTCGGTTAAATCATCGTTTGTAATGCCGGAAAGCTTTTTATTTGCCCATGTTTCACCACCGGGATATACAGTAAAGCATCTGGACATTACAGCGGCTTCAGGAAATTCCTTTTCTGCTTCCTTATGATAAAAAATAAAAGTGCGATAATAATTTTTCGCTTTCAGTTTGCTGCCTGTATCTGTTGCAACGCCAGCTTGCAATGCATCAGTTTCGGCAACAGATGTGCCATACAGTTTTGTATGAGCTTCAACCCATTCTGCCATTTCCATAATTTTGGCAGATGTGCTGTCAGCATAGCACAAGCCATACCAATCATTGTCAGCAGCACAAATCTTATTCATATTATCAGCAACGGAGCTATCAGAGTTCATTCTACCGATTTTAACCTTTTCATAATGCGGAATCTGGCTGAAAGCCTGTAATGCAGCTTTATACACAGCATCCTCAGCATTCCAACCTAAATCTAAAAGCTGGTCAGCGTCCGTAATGGTCAATACATACGCCGGAGCAGCGTGCTCATGTGCAGATACAATCATCAGTGTATTAAAGCCATTGGATGAAATACCTGTTGTATTCAAAGCAATCTGCACATTGACTAATCTGTCGATATTTGCCATTCAATTCACTCTCCTATTCTAATTCACCAGTGATTTCAATTTTTACAATTTCCCCATCCACAGCAGGGCGTTCTTCTTTATCTTTGCCGTTGCTCGTCGTGCCGTTGATTTTTAGCTTATCAAACCAGTCTGCGCCGTCCTGCAACAGCTCACGACTATACGACACAGTGAGGTCGACAGAACCTCTTTCCTGCCACGTAGTACCATCGAGCGCAGCAGTCAAATTTTGTACCTGCTCTACACTGTTTACAGCAACATTGGCTTCGCTACACAGGTCAATAATGTCTGGCATTTCTACCAAATATTTAAGCTGGTCTAAAAGCTCTAATGAGCCTTCTCCGATAGCCTGTATATTTACCGTGGCTTCTTGAAAGCCTGCATTGCTGTATTGTTCGCTCTTAGGCAAAAAAACGACCTCATTGCCTATATTTCTTTCAGACAAGAGGTCTACAACAATGTTTAATTCATTCGTCGCAGGAGCATTCGTTTTCGCCCTGCGCACTGGCACAGAAGGATAAAGCTTCTGCATTAGTGCGATAAAAAAGGTATGTACTTCATTTCGGGTGTTAGCTTCACTCAAAATTCGCTCACCTCCACAGCATAGGCACGGTAATGGTTTATAACGTCGCTTTGAAAAATATCACTAGCGATAATCTCAAACGTCCTGCCGCGCCATATAAAGCGGTCAGCCTGCGTTCCTGTATGTTGGTCGGCAGTATACAGCTCAACGTCTGTATAAACCTTTACCGCTCTCCCTTGCCTACGTCCTTCTGGCAGTGCGTCCATCTCATTCGCCTTTAACGCTTGTACGCTTGCATAAATTTCAAGCTCCTTTGCGTCGGGATAAAGATATGTTCCGTCAGCAAGTAATTCGGGTTTACCGTCATAACGCAGGACAGTTATAGGCTTGCGAAAACTACTCATCGTCACTACCGCCTTTCTCGATAACGTAGCGAATTGATTGATGCAAATGACCTGTATCAATCAATGGTCTAGGTTTTTGTCCGTTTGAACCATATTTTTCTTTACGCTTGTATGTAGCAGGAGAGTTCGGAACAAAAGGTCCGTCGACAATCTTGTTTTGCACCATACCTTGTACTTCGTTGCCCAACTGATTAAGCGCAGTGCCTACACTCATACCTTTTATCGCGCCAGTAGCGATATTATCAACCATCTTGTCAATAGTCGGCTTATTCTCATCGTAAGCAGAACGCAAGAATGAACGTTGCGGCATATTACCTAAACCAAATTCATGTATAGCAGCAATCACCGCTAATGGTTGGTCAGTAGTACGTATGCTACCATTTTTACCACGTCTCGCGGCCTTCTCTTTAGCTTGTACGCCAACCTTAATTACAACATCATCAAGCTCTGTATAGAGCGTTTTTACAATGCGTTTATAGCCTTTGTCAATATCCTCTACTCTGCTCATACTACACCGTCCAGTCTCGTAACCACAGGCACGATACACATAGCGCATAAGCGTTTATACTCAACGCCGTAATACGTCTTGTCGAGCATATCAAAATCTGCTTTACTGCCAAAGGAACGTTGCAAGTCACCTTCCTTTTCCGACGTAACCTGCGACGCAACATCAACAGCACCGCTTTTGCCGCCCTGCGAAATAAGCTGACGCAGGACAACGTGATGTGCCATTAGATAGACAAACGCTGTCACATAAATCTTGCCAAAAACGCTTTCTGACAGCATCGGGGAAACAAGGTTATAATAAACGTCAAATTCTTCGTCGGTCAATGTAAGTTCGGGGCAGATAACAGAAAATGCTTGCTTTATCTTATCTTTAGTTTCCGTTAACATCTTTTTTTGCCATGTTAACAAAAGCAAAGATTACGGAGTAAATATCTTCTGTGGTTTCTGCGCCCTCTACATTGATACCATATTTTTTAGCAAAAGCATTCAACGCACTTTTACTGGATTCCTTAGACAGCTTCGCAATGTCTACAACCATATCATCAACGCTTACCTCTTTAGCAGCACCTTTTTCTTTTTCGATGGTAATCATCTTTTCTTTGACGTAGGCTTTAACAATGGGATTCTTGCCCCATTCGTCACCTACAACGCCGCACTGGTTCGGCAGAATAAATTTACCGTCGATATTAATTACAGCTCGAGAGATATTTTTAACTTTCATTCGTGTTCCTCCTAAAAAGAAAATGCCCTCTCATAACGAAAGGGCAAGATAAATTTTGATTAGATGCCAGAAGCCTTGTTCATGGACAGCGGATAGTAAATCAGCACGCCAGCTGTACGACATTCGCAAGGAACTTCAAATTCCAAGCCTTTTTGCTGAATAGTGTGCTGAGTGAACGGCAGCGGAATTTCCAAGGTCTGATGGTCTGCGTCTTTAACATATGTAAGCATCATGTCAGCACCGCCTACACCTGCGCCAGCCAGCTCATTGGCTTTCAATACAGTTACATCCGGGTTATTGCGTTTAAACACAGACAGAATAGAATCTGCGACTACATCAGAATAAGGTGTGGAAGCAATGTAGTTGTATTGATCCGGCGGCAGTACCAAGGTATTAGGATTTTCTACGTCATTAGTCTGTTTGCTAACAGAATTGATAATGCCGTTCATGTCACGCAGAATTTGTACAGCGGTTTTGTCTTTAAATTTAGTAGAAGAACCAGCACCACCAGTACCATCGGCAGCAACAGTGTAGTTACCAATGTTAGGATTATCCAACAGACCTACTACACCATGTTTAGCATCGCCATGGAATGCAATGTTGTTGATATACTCATCAATCTTACGACGAGCAGCAATAGCTTTGCGATTAGCCAGCGGCTTTCTTGCCATAGCAGCACGACGCAGGTCTTGAATGGAATAGCCATAAGCAGCACCGCCAGCGATAACCTTAGCAATATGCTCTTCCGCCATAACGTCTACACGAGCAAAGTCAGTCGCATAGTTGGCAATGGTTTTTGCCATACCAACAGCACCGAGAGACTGATAGCTGATAGTGTCTGCACCTGGGTCAACCTCAGATGACATATCAAACAGCTTCAGCGCATTCAGATTCGCAAATTTTTGGTCATAGGTCTTTGCCTTTACAGCTTCAAGCTCCTTTGCAACAAAAATGGTATCGCCTGCGTCTTTGCGCAAGCCGTCGCAACGCTCGATTACAGCAAGGTCTAATTCATCGTAATGCATTTGAGTCATTATTCGTTCACCTCTTCTTTTTTAAAATCAGCCGATTTCAATGACGGCCAAACCTGCCTTGTCGCAGGAAGTAATAAATTTAGCACCACAGCCCAGAGCTTCAATGCCAGTAGCCACAGCGTCTTTAACGAAAGTACCGTCAGCAAGTTTCAGATGAGCTTCGTCACCTGCGTTAACAGCACCGCCAGTCTGTACCCACAGTCTGCCACGAGTTACAACAGGAACGGTGTAGTGTTGCGGATAATACTTCTTGCCATCTTCGGGCGGCTCGATATGAGTATGCAGAGTAACGCCGATAACTTTTGCACCGTCACCAGTAGCAGAAGCGGCTTTTACCTGCTGTTCGGGGTCAGTGCCACGAATAACAGCAGCAGCAGTGCCGATGCCGTCAGCATCTTCGACAGCAAAAGAATCAACAGTATGAGTGGACAGGTCATAAAGCATACCTGCAAAAGCCTTGTCCATGTTTAAAGCATAATTAGTAATTGCCATTGTAATTCACCTCTTCCTTTATTCTTCGCCACGCATACGAGCAATCATGCGCTCACGAGCGGTTGCGGCAGAGTCGTTCTTAACATCACCGTCACCACCGTTACCTTTGGTTTTAATAACCTGCTGTTTAAAGCTATCGTTATGCAGCATTTCCTTTGCGGCGGTATAAGCACCGTTGATGTAAGCATCAGTCATGCCGTCCAGCTTAAAGGACTCACCGAAAGCAGCTTTAATAATGCCAGCCTTTAACTCAGCATTAGTCAAGCCGTCAGTTTTTTCCATCTTTGCAATTTTAGCGGTTTCCACCAAATCTGCGTATTCCTGCATATCAGCCTTTACAGCTTCAACAGCTTCTTTAACAGCCTTTTCCTTTTCAGCGTCGGCAGCATCACATTTAGCTTTTAAGCCGTCACGTTCTGCGGTCATAGCGTCAAGGTTAGCTTTGTTGGTATCAGCGTCTGCTTTCAAAGTTTTGTTCAGCTCTTTTACAGATGCCAGCTCAGTGTTAGCAGTATCAAGCTTTACACGAGCGTTTTCTTCCTTGCTCTGCAGGGAGCTGATGAAGTTGGCGATTTTCTCGTTAACTTCATAATCAACGGAATCAATTTTAATTTTCATTTGCGTCTGTTCTCCTTCAATGTCAATAATTTCATCACCGTCAAGGTTAAGCCGTGCCTTCGCACCTGCTCTTGCCCTATCTACGACAGCTAGATGATTAATACGGATGTTTCTTTGAATAGCGTCATATTGCTGTCCGTCTGGAGTAGTGCCCGATGTTTCCTCAATATCGACTCTATAACCTAAAGACAAGCCACGTTTATCACCGATGGCTTTAGGGTTATGAATGACAATATCGCAGGCAATGTTCGTTTCGTCTTTGCGATAGCCACAAGACAAGATTGTACCAATGGCTAAATCCTTTGCAGTATCGCTATTAACAATGCCGCTGGCAGGATGTCCCACTACAATAGGCTTGCCGATAAAGCTTGCTTCGCTATCTTCGTTAAACACTTCATCTGGCGGTCTGTACTCTCGTCTAATAGTCCCGTCTGGCTGTTGGTAGATGTAAATGCCAGTACGTGCCACAATTGGAGAATCACGCAAGAAGCCGTCAGTGTCGGTTACTGCTCCGTTGACAAACATCCATGAATCAAGACGTTCATAACGTTGTACACTTCCCAAAAAATTCACCTCCTTGTTTTTGGGTATATAAAAAGCACCCATGAAATTCACAGGTGCAATTTAACTTAACTCTTTGTTTTTGTTTGGCTTTATCTGCCCATTCGGAATAGCTTCTGTCATATTCCATGCGGCAAGGTCAATAATGGGTATCGCTACACAGCGACAGTTTACGTCCATGCCTGGGTGATACTTCGGTGACGGATAAACCTTAACACCGTTGATTTCGCCAATCTTATCGCTGTTCCAGTAAAAGTATTTTCCATCCATTTCAGCATGAGATTTTCTTACACGGTTATCGTGAGAGGATGACCATTGATACACGCTTATACCACAGTCCATTTGTCTGCGCTTCGTCAAGATGCCGTTTAAATCGCTAACACCATTTCTAGCAATAAACTTTGCTGCATTGTCTGTTACGCCAAACAAATGCTGTATTTCATCTTCGACCTCTGCCATCGGCGTTCCTCGCTGTACGGCTCTGCTCAAAACATTTTGAAGCTTCTCCAGATAGTCATTTACAAGTCCCTTCGTATAGCGTTTTTGCTGTGCTAACCACTCAGCCTTTACGCTTCTCATCAACGTAGGCTCTTGCAAAAATACATCGACACTAACAGTTTCGGCAAAGGCACTGATAATGTTAGCATCCACAACACTAGATACACCTGCAAGAATCATCTCTAACTCTTGTAAGGCTTCTTCAAGTGTCATCATTTGCAAAAGTTCATCGAGTATCGCCTGTATAACATCGTCTGTGATGGTGTTCTCGTCGTCGCTACGCAACGAATATGACAGCATAGGTATATTGTTATTCGTGGCACTCTTTAAGCGTCTTACAACGGCTCTTAGAACACGATAATAGTCACGCTCAAAATTTTTAGGATACTTCGGGCGTTTTTTAGGCTTGAGGTAACGGATTGTTTTCTTCTGTTTCATCATCTAAATCCAGCTCCGTTTCTGATACTGGAATATCGCCACGTTCGGCAAGATACTTCCTGCCATGCGTAGCGTCAAGCAGTTGATTGTCGATTAAATCAAGCACGAGTTTGACAACGGCAGTTCTTACTTCTGCCTGTGTTTTGTCAACGTTGGCTTGCTCTAAATCGTTTAACTGTTGCAATGCCTTAAATTTAATGCTCCACTTGTCAAGCTCTTTGCCTTGCGTCGGTCCTTCACTCGAAAGCTGAATAAGCTTTACAAGGTATTCTAATGCAGGACGCAACTTGCGCTTCTGATAGCTTCTTACCTTGTCATAGTAAATCTGCATATCACTTTGCCCTGTTGCGTTCATACCGGCAGGAGAGCGGCCAAAAAGCTTTGTAAATGGATAACCAGTTACAGCGCAAACATACTGCTCCATCTCTTGAATAATATCAGTTAAGCCACCTAAAAGAATGTTAAACACGGCGTACTCATCATCCTTGTCAATCGCTACACTGCCATTTAAGCGACGAGAGTAGTCTATTAAGTCTAACCGCTTAATAACAGCTTTCGTACCTTCTTCCGTCTGTAAGACGTTGCTTAATCCTTGCAGCTTTAAAAGACTCGTACTGACTTTATCCATAATGTCAATCGTTTTGTCCATCGACGTTTTTACACGATTAATAGCAGCAGGAATACCGTCTAAGCATGACAAGCCAGCTCCATTGTTGGCGATGCGTTCAAGCTTCGGAAGTGTTTCGCCGTCAAAAATTAAAAGCCTGCTGCGGTGAACCTTAAACAATTCACCGTTCGGCGGCGTTATCGTGTAGTATTCAGATTTACCAAAATTAACATCTCGCACGTCTGTGTCGTAATACAATGACGCAGTATCTTCCATAACACTGCGTTTGTCAAAAACTTCGATACCGCTTACACGACGTAACCTTTTTAGGTTTATAGGCTGGTCAAGCTCTTGTCCATCGTCAGCAAGGATAAGTGCGCAGGACATACCAAACAGCCTGTCCCAATATAATGCTTCTGTAAGCTTTTCAGGAATAAAGAGTGCTTCAAGCTCCTGTACAATACATTCATCTTGGTCACCCTCAATTTCGATAAAGTTCTTTATCGCATCGTCAACAACAAGCGTAACGATGCGTCTTACAATCAAATTGCGATACATTAACGCTAATTGCTGGTCGCTTAATTTGCGCTCGTTCATTAGCGTTTCATAGTTACTCAACTTACGAGCAATAAACGCATCTTTAAATCCGCTGTCTGCTCGTATAGTGTCTCTTTTTCTTGCCATATTGTTCTCCTTATGTTGTTAAGCCGCCCCAGTTCGTAGCGTGCATTAGCTTGTTAAACGCATCACTTGACGCATCCACCATATCATCATGCTTGCTTTCCGGGAACGATTCAAGTTCTGACAGATACATATCATTCCATTCACCTTTAAGGATAAGGACGTTTCCTGCCTGCACCTGTGAAGCAAACGGAGTAGCACGAACCTCTTTGCTGCCTGTCGGCGATACAATCTCCACCGAGTAACCTGCAAGCATTGATACAAGACTTTGAGCTTGCGCCTTGCCTGCCTGTCCTGGGTCTTGCGGTATGGTAATTTGTACAAAATTATATTTACCCTGGTCTATTGCTGCCATGTTGCGCAGAAGATTCCTAGCGTCATTTGCCTTTATCTGCTTGCGCTTTACATCAAGAACAATTACTCTGCCATCGTCAAGCAGTCCCATTAACACGCCCGCTGTTGCATCAGGGTCTGGGTTAAGCGGCGTAGGCTCTGTTGCTGCCAAGTCCCAGGAACGTGCATAAGCAACGATATTTTTCGGTACAGCATCAACAAAGGTGAAGTTTTCTGTTTTAAAGTACATACCAGCAGCAGGACGGATTTTCCAGTTGCCATATAAAAGACGTTCTTTGTCAATCTCTGCCAAAGCTTTAAGGTTAGCCATATACGAAGGGTCTTTAGCCATTAAAACTTTGTTGTCCGTCAACTTTGATGCTATAAACGTAACCGACTTGCATTCTTCAACATTTACGCCGTGTTCCTTTGCGAGTTCATGCGGATTGCTTCCCCAATAAATAGTGTCATTTAATACGCACATATATCGTACAACACCGCTGCGCTCATAGATTGGATAACCTGTTTCTTGATTAATCCACCAGGAAATAAAATCAGCTACCCAACTATCGCTGTCCGGGTTACACGTCGCCCTTACATAAGGACGAATACCGCACGTTGAACGGTTACGAGAAAGCATATACAAAAATTGGTGTCGGCTAAAATGCGTCAGCTCGTCAAATGCTAGATAACAGATTTCTGAGCCTTGCCAGCCTTGCAAATCTTCGTCACGCTCCAAATGCGCAAAATGAATTCTTGCTCCGCTAGGACTAAAAAACCAATGTAGTTTTGGAGTTTTCTTGGGTTTTGCGCCTTGCACTTGCCCATATATTTTGTTAGCAGCCTCCCACAAACCGCCTGAAGCTGTGATTTGAGTATAATTTTTTCGGAACACAACGCCGCTAAATCCTGCTATATCTTTGTGTCTTAGCCCTTCCAGGAGAAGTGCAAAGGTTTTTCCACCGCCAGCCGCTCCACCATAAATTACTATATCAGCAGAAGAACACATGAAAGCTGTTTGCGGTCCCGGTTGCGGGGTTAAATACAGCGGCTCAAATGTATCTCTGCCATTATTCGGAATGTAGATAGATTGGTAAGCGTCTATTGTTTCAACGCTTGCATCTTCCGCCAGCGACAATATACCTCCGTCAGCTCCTGCCAATGTAGCAAGAGTGCGAATTGCATTAACATCACTTTCTTTTAAAGCTTTGTTAAGTAACTTCGCTATCATTAAGGCTTGATAGTTTTGATCTTGCTCGTCTAAGCCGAAAGCGTGTAAAAAGCTTTTTGCTTTATCGTCGTGTACCTGTGATTCAAGTATCGTTTTTGCTATCTGCTGTAAGTTTTTTTTCGCCCGTCTTATTTCACCGGATTTTTTGCCGCCAACAGTTCCTCTTTTCCTTGCTTCATCCTTGCTTCGGACAGGCCTTAAATTGCTAACATTTCCTCGTGCTGGCACATTAAAACACCTGTCCTTTCTTTAGATTTTATTTATTGTCTACAAGGTAAAATTCTTTTCGCAGTTCGGCGTTTACCAAGAATTGTCCACCACAAGAAGCAGTCTTTGTTTTTACTCCTGGCTTTTTGATTCCTCTAGCAGTCATACAAGAGTGTTCGCCTTGAATAACTACAATAACGTCCTCTGTCCCTAAAATTTTTGTAAGAATGTCGCGAATTTCCTTGCCGATACGCTCTTGAATTTGCAGACGTTTTGTTACTGCGTCAGCAATACGTGCAATCTTGCTAATGCCGATAACTTTACCGTTAGGGATATAGCCTACATCAACAGTCATGTTATACATGAGTGCGATATGGTGCTCACAATAAGAAAAGCAGTTAATGCCTTTTAACACCACCATATCATTGTTATCACAGGAAAAGCACTTGTTGAATTTCTTTGCGATTTCATCGTTGCTGACACTTGCGTACTCTAATTGCTCCATTAGCATTTTTGCGAACCGTTTAGGAGTTTCAAGAAGTCCCTCTCGGTTCGGGTTTTCGCCGATGCCCTCAATAATAAGCCTTGCGGCTTGTTCTAGCTTTTTAGCGTCCATGTTATACGCCCCTTTTATCTTTATCCCAAATAATTTTATGAAGCTGCACTTGTACGCAGATGTTATACGGCGAATTTTTTGCGTACTCTACAAGCTCCGCAGGTTCGATTGCGCCCCACACTGGCGAGATGTAAACTTTTGCCTGGCATTTGATTTTTTTGCAATAGTCAAGCACCTGGTCTACGTCGTTAAAATCTTCTTTGCTGCCAACTACAAATTTTATAACGTCCTTTGCGTTAAGGTGCTTGTAATTATCCATTAGCATTTTATTAGATTCGCCAGACGTGCCGCACTTGTAATCAATGGTATAAAAAATACCGCTTAACCTTTTTTTGTAAAGCGGTACAGCACCATTTGTTTCGATATTTACCTCATATTTGCCTTTGTGTAGCAGCTCAATGAGTGGCTGTAAGTCGTGTAGGAGCGGTTCGCCGCCGGTAATCGTTACACGCTTGCAGTTATACTCGCTTATCTCATCCATAAGCTCCTGCTCATTAAAACTGCTGGCAGCATCTGCGAATCGTTGAGCATAGATTGTATCGCAATAACTACAACGCAGGTTGCAGCCAGCCAAACGAACAAATACAGAAGGATAGCCAGTTCGCTTTCCTTCTCCTTCGATACTTTTAAATATTTCCACCACATTATATTTCATACACAGCAACATTCCCTTCGCTTTCCTGTACCGACACCTTAACGCAATGCGGAACTTTTTCGCAAATCCAACGAGCAATGTTTTCTGCTGTCGGATTGCATTGTAAAACGTCGTTTAAATATTGATGGTCAAGCATATCAGAAACAAGGTTTTTAATATGCTTGAAATCTACTACCATGCCGTTAGCGTCTAAGGTTTCGCTTTGGCATGTTACGTAGATAATCCAATTATGGCCATGTAAATTTTTACACTTGCTTTCATAATTTAAAGAAAGTTGGTGTGCTGCCGAAATTTCTAATCGTTTTGTTACTGTATACATATTAATCCTCCAACGCAGGGTCTTTCACGCCGTTAGCTTCAAATGCCATCGCACGGTCAATACACGTTCCGCAAGTTCCGCAAGGCTTTTCTCCGCCCTCGTAGCAGCTCCATGTAAACTGATATGGTGCGTTAAGCTCTAATCCAAGCTTAACAACGCCTGCTTTATTTAGATTGATAAGCGGTGCTTCAAGATGTGTGGTTCGTCCACTGCCCTCGAAAATTGCCTTATTCATATAGTCAGCGAATTCGGGCGTACAATCTGGATAAGCTCTCCCTGCTGCATCGTCAGCATGAGCGCCATAATAAATAGTTTCTGCTTCTACGCTTACAGCAACAGCCGCCGCATAAGAAAGTAATAAACCGTTTCTGAATGGTACATAAGTATCAACAGTACCTTCACCGCCAAGCTCTTTAAGTTGTTCTGCATAGGATTCATGTTTAATATCATGCTTGCTTTTAGCCAGCAATGGGCAATCGCTCATAGAGAACGCCAGTGACAAATCAGTTTCTTTATGCTCTACACCATAAAAAGCAGCGACTTTTCTTGCGCTTTCAATTTCTCTTTTGTGCCTTTGTCCATAAAAAGCAGATAAAGCCAAAACTTTTTCTGCACCATATTTTTTGACTGCAACAGCTAAACAAGTAGTGCTATCTACACCACCACTTAATAAAACAACTGCTTTTTTCATTTTTATTACCTCTTTTCAAAAATGAGTTTTTGCATACTCCTGAAATTTTACCCATTCTACAAAATTATTAATAGCTACTTCTTTATTTCTCACTCGCATGCCTGCAGGCTTATTATATTTAACCATCGTTTTTCCATCAAACTTATATACTGCGCCGAATCTATTGCCAGATACCCACGCAGTAGAATCTACACTGTCAAAATGAAAGCGCGGCAAATATTTTAATTGAGTGAAACCCAAACCGTGAATTTTAGCTCCATGAGAGTGTGCTTCTTTGATAAGCAAAGGAAATTTTTCAACTTCACCTTTTGTAAATTCGCCGCTAACATAACCGCCTATTGCAACATACTTATACCGCTTGCACATTTCAATAAAATCTTTCATGCCACGGCTTTTATGCCATACAGGAATCGGTGACCTTCCAACTTTTTCAGCAATGTATTTTCTGATTTTCAAAACTTCTTCGTAGCCTGCAATAGGGTCAATGTCAAGCTCAAAAAATTTCTGCACATTGTATTTTTGGATATACGCAATATAAGAATCTACATAAGTTTTTAAATCAACTTTTTTCGCATTGCCCATCAACATGCTGAATGCTCCAGAATCGAGCATATAATCACTATACAGCGGCAAGTATTCTACTGATCTCGGCGTTGTCATAAGGAAAGATTCAAGGATATACGGTCGAAGAACTTTTGATTGTTCGGAAAGTTCTTCAACCCTGCTTTCTATTCCCGCAAGATGAATTTTCATGTTAAGGATGCTCTCCTTTGCTTTTATGTTCTCTTGATCTGGCCAAAATGCTCTTTGGAACCAGTTCCATCCGCCCCCGGCTGCTGCCAGAAAGATTTTCATTACGTTTTACCCCTCCCATTTCTTTTAACGTAGGAGCAACATATTTATTCCATTGTCCACCGCCTATTGCAAGATATAAATCCATTATTGCCCCCCCAAATAGCAACTCACGGTAGCTCATACCGCCAGCTAAATACAGTTTCATATTTCAAATTCTTCGCCGCAATGTGGGCAAGTAATAGTTTTAGGCTTATGCTCGTTACTATTAGATGCAGAAGCATTTTCAAAAAAATCTCCTATTTCGCCGCCTAAATCATGCGATTCAAATCCAAAATCGCCCATATCAATATCCTCGATTTGCTGCAGCTCTAACGCTAACTTTTCAAAATCCCACCCAGCAAGTTCCCCAGTTTTATTATCTGCCAGGCGATAAGCTCTTGCTTGCTCATCTGATAAGTTTCCGGCAACAATTACCGGAGCTTCAGCTAAACCTAACTCCTGAGCAGCAAGATAACGTGTATGACCAACAATAATAACATTATCTTTATCCACCACGATAGGCTGATTAAAGCCAAACTCCTTAATAGAGTTAGCAACCTTCTCAACAGCTTCTTCGTTGTTTCTCGGATTGTTCTCATACGGTGTAATGTCTGCCAACGCCATTAATGTAATTTTGCTTCTTAAATCCATGATGTACCTCCATTTTTTAACAATAAAAAAGGACAGTGCTTTTTTACACTGTCCAATAAAACTATAATAATTTTAGCAACTCTTCCGCTCGCTGACGGTCAGTTTTGACGATTTTTGCGAATTGCTTTATAAGCTCCCATTCATCATCGAACGCTCTAATATTGCGTCCCTTGCGTTCGCCAGCAGCAGTCTTTCCTTTCGGTCTGCCTGCTCCCTCACGAACACCGCCCCATTTTTTACTTTCCATGTTAACTCCTACTTATCCACCAATACAACATTACAATTCCACTAGCTAAGCCATGCGCCCACAATACCCATTCATGCAGGCTCATTTGAGGAAAATTTCTTACTGCTTCGACTACAATGCCAATAGTGAACAACCAAATTAGTATTTTCATTTTTGTTAAAACGTGGTAGAATATAGGCAGGTGGACGATTGCTCGTCCTACCTGCTGCCCTCTTTATTTACGCTTTCTGGACTTGCGATTTACAGGGGGCTTCTTTTTTTGCTGCTTTTTCTTTAACTTCTCCTGTATTTGGAGAGCCGTTAATACGGAACTTAATATAAGTGAAACCGTTTCGGCAGCATCTTTTAAATTCTGATCCACGTTTTGTACCTCCTTTCTATACTTATATTATACTACGTTTTTGTTTATTTGTAAAGTGTTTTTTCAAAAATAATTATAAAAAGACGGTACTTTTTTGTACCGCCTTGCTTTTATTTTACTCTAAACTGTAACGCAGGAACTTTTAAACTATCTCCATAAGCATCGGTATATCTGCTGTTGATTTCAACAAATCCTTCAAGAACGCAACCTTCTTGCTGAAACAGCCAAGCAGTTCTAATTGCTTCTGTGTAGGTACCCGAAAAAGTGAATCTTTTAATTCCGTTCGCTTTCATGCAAGCCACTATTTCAGGTACTTGATGGTCCCAAACAATTTCGGAAAGGTCAAGGTTGAGGTTGCCATGTTCTCTAGAGTTTTCATATTCGCGCCAAATGTGAACAGCAAAATCTCCAAGGCTACCTATCTGTCCAAAGGTTTCATTATGAAGCTCTCTGGCTTTTTCTTTTTCTTCGTCATTTTTTGCTGCATCAAACGCAGCTATTGCTTGGAGTTCCTTTTGATAAGCTTCTTCAAAAATATTTTTCATGTTAACCGACTTCCTTCACTCTTTATTTTGTAGGTTTTCTTATCTCCCTTACATTTATATTATACTACATTTCGCTATTTTTGTAAAGAATTTTCTTTATAAAACATCAGTTATATTTTATACACCTAAAAAGCCGTCTACATTTGTAGGCGGCTTTTTGAGTACACAACATATTTTTAGGAGAATGGTTTATCATCTAACTGTTGCATCTTAATTATATCATTCCTTTAATTGCCTTGTAAATGACACCTTACTGACATGATTTTAAAAGGTGCTCTATTTGTATCCTGGCAAACTCTGCATCTTCGGCTGTGTAGGCTTTTTCACAGTAGCCATTACAGGCAGGCTTTGTTTGGTCTTTCTTGTAGCTAAAAATAACATCCTGGTATACAGCAAGCTGGCGCATCTGTTCATAAGCTCCTATGCTTATAACATACTCCCAAAACGCTCTTAGGTTATCTTCACCTTTGCTATAAGCTGCTATATACTCATTTAGCAAATCATGTAAAGGTTTATCCATTTTTAGCTCTGCACTTTCTTATTTTAAGAGCATTGCTGGAAGGATTTTCGCCAAGATACACGCCTTTGGTGTATGGCAGATATGCTGAAACAGTGCTCTTGCTTACACGCAACTTTTCGTCTATGTTCTCTACGCTGTAACCTTGCTCATGCAAATCATTGACCTGTATGGACATATCACTTTCATATGCTCCGGCATCAATGAGAACCTTTCTGACTTTCTGCTCTGAAACGCGAAACAGTGCAGCTACTTTTTTAATGCTGCCTTCGGCATTGTAAGACTTGATAATATCTTCCGGCTTCAAATGATCACGCCCTTTCGGTTTGCTTATCTATATTGTTGTTGCATATACGCCTGTAATTCTTTGGCAAAGTCTGCGTGTTCCTTGATATAGGCTTTGACTATCTCATAGCACTCTGCGTAATGCTTTCCTTCCTTGTTTTTGTTATTGGTAGCAATCTTAATAGCTACATTAAACAGTGTAGCACCGCCCTCATTTTTAGCATCTATAAAATCTGCCAACGCTTCCGGAACTAACACCGTAATAGTTTTTTCCTGCTTATCGTAAGAATCGTTTAAAACGTCGCAGAAACTATAATCAGTTTTATATGTCCTGTAGAACATTGTTACATGTTTGCAGCCAATTTCTGCTTCTATAGCACGGCGCTCTTTGTAACACTCGGAGCATACGCCATATTCTTCGAAATAACGAATCTTACGTTCACGCTCATCACCTTTGCCGTACAGCTGTACCGTTCCGGTGTGACCGCATGAAAAAGTTACTTCGTACTTCATTTGCTCGCCCTCTTTCCGTAGCAGTACAAATTCCACGCTTGGTCATCTTGTTTCCACAAGTCTACCAACGCTTGACGTTCCGCGCGAATTTCTGCGTCGATTTTACGCTCATATTCGATTGGATTAACGCCCTCAGGAATGTACTGTAAAGCTTCAATGAAGGAAAACTCTTTAATATTGCCAACACCTTCACGATGGATGTCAGCAGCTTTCTGAGCACAGTCACCGCACAGGAAGTTGTGCGAGTTTACACCGAAGTAATGCTTACCGCAATGCTGGCAAACCTTTTGGGTACCAGCTGCTTCTGCAATTAAGGAGCGAATTTTCGCAAACAGCTCCTTACGAGTCGTTTTCTTATTGAAGCGGAAAACTCTTTGTTCACCGCCGATTTTTACAACACACGCCTGACGATGTGCACGCCAGGTGAACTCGACTTGACCTATCTTCATGATTTCCTCCCTCCTTAATTCATGCGGCTGAGAATTTCCGCCTTAATTGCTTCTTCATACTGACCAGATTTACCCAAGCAAGCTTCCAGGTGCTGCGTATTATACAGCACAATTTTTTCAAACTCACCAACTAATTCCTCTTTACTCATATTTTTTAAAGCAGCAATTTTCTTTTCCAGCATTATAACCGACTTCCTTTCTTGTAGGCTTTCTATCTTCCCTACAATTATATTATACTGTATTTCTCTGCTTTTGTAAAGAGTTTTCTTTATGAAATGTTAGTTTTCTTCTAAATCTTCTCTAGTTACCTCATACTCAATACTGCCGTCACGCTTGCGCAGAACTACCTCAAAGTCACAGGCAGTTGCAAGCTCCAGCAGAAGCTTAAGTGATTTGCATTTTTTAACCTTGTAGTTCAGGGACATTGGCGTAATGCCCATTTCCCTAGCTAATGTAGCCTGGTTTTTTCCTGTTGAAGCGATTAATACCTTGATTTTGTTTTCTATTGACATAGTAGCACCACCTTAATTATTATATCTCTTATCATTATACAGCGTTCTCTTTATGTAATCAATATAATCTTTTATAAAAATATTGCCTGCGAGATTTCCCGCAGGCTTTTTGTTAAGATACTTCAATCATCGTTTTTAACCACGAATCGCTTGACGCATCAATGAGCCATTTCTTATTATAGCCGTTATAATGCCTGATCAAGTAAAGCTTTGTCTTGTTGCCTTCGTCATTGTACAGAGATAAGTTAGGGAACTTCTTGCCTTCTGATTGCTCCAGCTGGTAAAAGTATTCGTGAATTTCTTTCGCTCTCTTTATAACCTCCCAGTCTAGCGTAAACTCATCAGCATAGTTGTATTGCTTTGCCCTATTATCTGAATGTACTCTGTATCCGGCAAGGTTTGGCAGCACACATATTTTATCAAACGACGCTCCCAGGCTATTCACAAAATCAAGAATCGAATCGAAGTCATAAGCAAAATGAGTGTTACGCATACCGGGTAATTTATACTTATTGCAGTCATCGTTCGGCTCTTCGTCCGTGATGTAGAATAAGAAGTCTACGAAGCCTACATACTGTAAGCCGCCATAAAGTTTCTTTCTTTCGCCAAGCATTTCACCGCAAACAATTTCAAGATAAACGCCCTTGCCGTTATCGAGGTGAAATGCTGTTCTAACACGGCAGTTGCCTATGGTGTTGATGCTGCGCTCTGCCTTTTCCCATCCAGCACCTTCAAAATACAATGTTTTCACGTTAACCACTACCTTTCTATTGCTCATCGGTAGGAACTATTTCAAATTCTCCTATGTCAAACCATGTGTTAGTTCCGTCTACCAGGAATATTCTGCCGATTTTTTCAAGTTCCTTTATGCTGCATTCCATTGCGCTTTCTTTGTTGAAAACCTTATAACCTTGTCTTTTGAACATAAACGCTATTCCGTCAACTAAATCTTCCTTTGAACTATAATAGGTTATTTCGCCCCAGCTGCAATACAAGACATATCTTTCATCGTAGAACTCACCGTTAACATCATTCGTTTGATAAAGCTCGCAGCCAGGTTCTTCGGCAGCATAGTAAAGTTTTAAGCCTTTATCTTTTGCAAGTCTTACGAAAAAGTCCATTGCCGGGGTCCATTTGGTGTCTACGGTAAACCGCAAGAAATATTCTTCTTCGTTGGCTTTAGCTACTTCTCCAACATCGTCGAACCATCCTTCATAGTTACTGCCAGGGTAAAGCTCATTACCGTATCTATAAATGCTGCCATCATTTTCATCTAGGTAACGTTCAATATCATCTCGCAGCCTTTGCAGTATTGTTTTATCTCCAACCATTGTAATGTCATTGAAACAGATATTAGCCATTTCACACCTCCGTGTTAACTTTGCAAATCGAACTGAGTTTGCCAGCTCTAGGATTATTCTTTTTAGGACATTCATCAATGCGAGCTATCGGAGTGTACCAGTTTGGCAAGCAGTTACAAATTCCGTATTGGTCAGTGAAAAACCTGTCGAAGCTCTCAAATGTTGAATGAGCGTACTGGCAATTTCTACAACCAAATCTTTCAATTTTAGGTTTTTCTTCTATTGTCCAAAGATTAACCAGCGCAGCAGTTTCCTTGAATTTATCAAAAGGTGTCATATTAGCATACCCCCTTTCTGATAATCATATGCCGGAGCACTTCTTCGGTAATCTCCATTGCTTTGTGAAGCTCGAGTACACACCTCTTGCTTGCATGAAACGTAACCAGGACATAAATACCGTTCTCGTAGTCCTGAATCACGTAAGGCATCCTTCTTTCTCCCCAGCGTTCTGTCTTTTCAACTACGCCACCATTAGAAGCGATTAAGTTATTGAACTTCAAGATAACATCCTCGACTATTTCCTGCTCCGGGCGCATAACGTACATAATTTCATAAGCGTTCATTTTTCTTTCCTCCTTACATTTGTTCATCTTCCTGGAAACTGTAATAACTGCCGTCACCTATAATGATATGATCATAGCAAGGTATTCCCATTATTGCCCCGGCTTTAACAATATCCCTGGTTAACTTTTTATCGTCAGCACTAGGTGTTGCAAGACCTGAAGGATGATTATGTGCTACAAAAATTGCGGCAGCATTTTTCATGATGGCATACTTGAAAATCTCTCTAGGATGAACATAACAGTTAGTTAGCGTTCCTTTCAGTATAGCTCTTGCCTCAATTATTCTGTTCTTGCTGTCTGCTGCAATTACCCAGAATTCTTCATGATTTAAATACCGCAGCTTCGGCATCATATATTCAGCTAAGTCTTGCGGAGCACAGCAGTATCTTTTTTTCCTCAGCTTTGGTTTCGGTGAAAGCTCTTTTGCCTAACTCTACACCACACAGGAACGCTTCTGCTTTCTGTTTGTCTAATCCATATGCTTTCAGCTCGTCGGTATCTTCCAGTCGATACAATTTCTGTGCCGTTAGTTCAGAAACCTTATAAGCTTCTTTTCCGAGCAACGCTTCGCATAACTCTTTGTAACTTTTATCTGCTACTTTACACATGACTTTCACTCCAATCTTTTTTCCAGCGCACACCTTTCGGTGTACGCTGGTTCTTTCTTTTATTTATGGCTGTTTGTAGGGGTAGTAGCTTCTCGGCATCAGAAGCTTTTCACGCAGTACATTGATTCTCTTTTCGCGGCGTTTAGTATTTTCCATGAGTTCATGGAATTCATCTCCGGCAAGAGGGAGCGTTTCCAGCATCAGCACATACTTTATAAGTTGTCTTGTTCTCACATCAATCACATCCAATCTTCGCAATTCTTAAGATATTCTTTCTTGGCTTCAAGTAAAGCTTTTTTTATAACCGGGTCAGAGTTAACTTGCTCATAAGTCAAAAGCAGAGCATCTAGCGTATCGTCAAGCTCATAAGTTATACAAAACTCATGGTTAGCAAGTTCGTAACGGAAGGCTGATTTCAAGAAGTCGAAATCTTTCATGTGCTCCTTCTTTTCGATGTTCAGGCGTTTTACTAAATCATTATGAGCCTTAGCCTGGGCACGAAGGATATATCCTCCGAAGCCGATTTGATAAACCTTGTCGGTATCATTAGGAGCTAACCCAAATCTTTTCATGCCTTCGTTGAACTGTTCTTCAGTAAAAGCAAAGAACATTTTATCTTTGGTAAAGCTTTCGTATTCCTTTTGCTGTTCGTTGACCAAGGTTGAGTAATCTTTGTATTTCAACATTATGTATCCCTCCTAAAAAGTCATAAATTTCATCATTGGTTTTTGGACCTTAAATTCCATATCTCCAATATGTTCGTTGATTCTTGCCAAACACTTTACAACGGCGTTTGCTTCACTCTCACTAAACGGCATACAGTCGCCTTCCTCGTTTGTGTAGCACAGAAGCACGTTACCGCACAAGCATTGGTCATGTAATCTGCCGTAACCATAAATAGCACTTGCCAGCTCATTGGCCACCGGGTTTTCATTTTTCAGAAGAAATTCTTCATCGAAAATCAGTGTAACACCGGGAATGATTCCGAGTTGTCCGTCGAACTCTACCAGCTGAAGCGGAACTTCTTTAATGTCGACGTACTCGCATTCGCACAGTTCATACATTGACTTAAGCGTGATAGCTCCCTCGTATGGTACTTTCTCCACAGAATTGGTTTTGCCATTGGCATCAACCACAGTTTTCAGTAAAATTGCATAGTTCATAAAATCGACTTCCTTTCTAAAGCTATTGGCAAGGACTTTGAACCTTCTGCCCGGTAGCTTTACAGGAGCTTAAGCTCCTGTCATCAGCTTTTAAAGCTCTATACCTCTTTCCGCTGCAATTTCTTCCAGCTCTTCAAAGTGCTCATTCAAGCATTGATGATGCCATGGGTCGCACGAGCTGTTGTAAATCTTAATCAGCCTAGCGTTTTCCTGCTTTAATTCTTCGTTAGTCATGTCTTTAGGTTCTTTCATTGGTTTTTCCTCCTTAAATTGTTTGAGTCTTTAACGCTTGCAACAGATCATATGCTGCTTGCTTACGCTCTTTTTCAACGAGCAAATATTTTTCGTTAATCTCCCAGTCATCATGTCCTAGTGATGCCCAAAGCTTACGTCCTTCATCGTAAGTTTTCTTTTTCTCGCAATAATCACGTTCTGCTAACTCCAGTAACTTATTCCATTGGTTAATAGTTAATTTCATGTTGTTCGACTCCTTTCTATTGTTCAATCATGGTAACATCGTAGCGGCAATATTTATATTCCACAGTGTCTTTACCCCAGGAACAGGTTCTTCTGAGCTGAAATTCTCTTCCGTTATAACCGATGCTGAACAGAAGATAATCAACTGTATATCCATTGCTTGCACTTTCAAGCAGAACAATCTGTTTCATCGCCGGAGCAAAGCCGAAGTATTTTTCCAGACATTTACAGGCAAGCTTTTTCATTTCTTGTTTTTCTTGATAATTCATTTTTAAGTCCTCCTTAAAGTTTAAGCTTTAGGCACAGGGTTTGAACTGTCTGCCTGCCAGCTTTACAAGGGCTATCGCCCTTGTCATCAGCTTTTATTTAGCTTCTGTGATTTCTTTGAGCATCTTTTCAAGCTCTTGAACTTCATTCAATTTTCGTTGTGCTTTATTTCTAGCAACGCTACTTTTAGGAAATTTTTCTGCAATTTTTTTAAGATCGAACCAATCTAGCAGTGCTTCTCTTAATGCTAATGTTATTTTTTCTTGTGTCATTGTTTAATTCTCCTTTCTTAATTCTTCACGAAATTTTACCAAGCATTCGAAATATCCCATGTTGTTTTCATGAGCATATGCTTCTAAGTTTTCATCAAGAGCAACAAGCTCTATCATTTCTTCCTTGCTTGCAGTTCCTTTGTTAGCTTTTGCTTCAATTTCTTGAATTCTTTTAACAATGTTAACCATTTTTTTATCCATTTTTACGACTTCCTTTCTTGTAGGTCGCTCTATCTTCCCTACACTTATATTATACTATAAAACTCACCTTTTGTAAAGAATTTTCTTTATAAAAGGTGAGTTTTTCTTACTGTTCTTCAATATTTTTTTCTTCAGCAAGGCGAGCTGCCCTTCTGCGCTTTTTATCCTCCAGCAGGTTTACGCCATCCACGCCAAACAACAAAGCTGTTAACTGCTCGACAGCATCGTTTGTATCACGCCATATCTGCCTTTCGCTTACCGACCATTTTTGTGCAAGGCTTGCTACTATATCGGTGACATACGCTTCCGGCGGACAAGGTTTAAGGAACAGCACGTCAAGCACATCTGCCCGGCGCAAATCTTCCTGCTTGCCGCTGTTATACCTAGTCTGCTTGTAAAGTGCTATCATGTCATCCATGTAATTTATTAGCACCTTCGTTCGCATCGTTGAGCTTATGATGCTTTCAAGCTTCAGCTCATTAGCTCCCATGCTTTTCAGGTTTTGGAACGAATCAAGAATCTCGATAGCTGAAATCTGCTCATCGTCGATATTGACAATCTCGCTGGTCTTTAACGCAGCGTGTTCCTGAAGGCTTCTGTAATTCTTTAGCAGCAAGCGCACATTATACAGCCGCTTGTCGAAATCCCTCCGCTGTGCTTCTTTGCTATACAGATCATCACACAGCTTTTTAGAGGTCTTTTTGGCGGTCTGCTCTGCCACACGTTCGATAAGTTCTTCGAAATACGCCAGCGGAACGGTTATCGTGCTTTGATTTTCATTTACAGTCATATCTTCCATGCGCTTACTCCCTTCTGTTATTTAAGCTCTTTGATAAGGCGTTCAAGATACCACTTTGCTTTTAGGCAATCTTCTAAGCCGTTTTTTTCTTCGTAACGCCATAAATATTTGATGATGTTGGCAACGCAGACAGCTTCAATGCCTGTTTTGCCCACGGTAGCAGCCTTTAGGGCATCTATACACTCAATACCGCCTTTGGTGTAGTGTTTCGGATGATTTACGTTATCCTTAGGAAGCGGCATTGTAAAGCTATCTTTTGAATTCTTCGGTGCTTCTTTGACAATAACGTATTTATCATCTTTTAATCCGATAAAACTAAATGGAGATTTAAACGCACTCATTATTTATGCTCCTTTATCCATTTTTCGTGTCTGGCAACTGCTCCAGCTGTAGGTGAAAGCGTTTCAAGATACATGGCTTTCAGTATTTTACACTGCTGGATTTTCCATTCGCTAAAAGCATTACAAGTAGCGTGGCAGCCTATTTTTCTTTCTGTGCATCCTCTGCATGGTGTTTTCATGTAGCACCTCTAAAATAATTCTTGTTGGTTGCTTATATCATTCGGTGTTTTAGTGGTAATGCCGGGATATGATCCTGCGAACTTCTTTATCCGGTAATCGTAATACTTTCCGTTGGCAGCCATATAGTTTGCGTCAACTTCCTCAGGTGTAGGCATATAATATTGCGCTGGCAAAGGAATATCAGTGCACAGCTCTTCAAGTCTGCTCTTTCCGTAAATTATATGATTCCTTATTAAATTCATGTTTTCGCCGTCAGGATAAAAAGGGTCTTGGCATCCATAGGTCCGGATATGTTCCCACCGCAAAAAACTGTCTATAAGCATAGCTGTTTCTTCTTTAATTTGTTCTTCAATGCTTTTTTCTCTTTTTGGCATTTTATACACTCCCTACATTTCTTCTACTTCCGGGTCGTACAGCTCAAGAAATTCTGAAAAATCTCCCTCAGTAGCTATCTTTATAGCTTCTTCAGGCGAAGAAGCTAACACTCTGTCGTGAAAATCAACCTCGCCTGAAAATAAACTGCGCCAGCTAATAAGATAAAGCTTAGCGTCCTGTTGAGCCATAACCGCCACCACGAACAGCACTTGCTTCATCGTCCGAGGTTACGCAGTAACGGACGAAGATTCCCTGTGCACAGCGTTCACCTTCTCTGATGATGATGGTTTCGCTGCCGTTGTTTCTGAATTTAACGCCAATATTGCCGTCATTGTCCTGATTGTTAGCATAATCGCTATCAATAATGCCTACGCTGTTAACTAGCGACAAATTGAACTTAACCGCAAGACTGCTGCGGATGAACAGCATTAGAACCATATCGCCAGGCATAATAGCTTTGATGTTCAGCGGAATAAGTACGCTTTCACCGCCAGCTGGAACAAAAATATCTGTCGGTGCGTAAAAATCATAGCCAGCAGAAAACTGTGTGCTACGTTGCGGAAGCTTCGTGTTCGCTGGTGCGTCAATCGTCGGTAAAAATTTAATCATCTTAAAAACCTCCTAAAATATCTCTCCAGATTATAACCAGAATTCCAATAGTACCCATAATAGCAAGAATTTCCATACAAATACTTGCAACAAGATGTAAATATTTCAAATTACCACTCCCTGTTTAACATCCATAAAGCTACACACATAACAGCTACGTCAAGCAGTGTGCAACTGACAATATCAACTAAGCATATTTCCATTGGTTGTACCTCTGGCAATCTCTGCTAACTTTGCTCTTTGTGCTTTTACTGCATCAAGCAGCGGCTTTTGAAAGCGGCAATCATCGTCTAAAGCGATTCTTCCGGTTTCCTCTAGTTTGTATTGCATATACTCAAAATTGCTTTCAAGCGAAATTTGCATTTGCTGTAACATCCAATCCGGGAATTTTTCCATATTGGCGATAAGCTCGTTTTCAATGTCTACTAACGCCTGTGTACCTAAACGATGTACTGCATATCTGAATGCAAACAGCAGGACAATTAATTTTTCACGTTTCATTTTTTTGCTCCTTATTGTAATGAACTAATTTCGCCGCTTCTGTCATCATGCTCATTAATTCTTGCATAGCCATTTCTTCACCATATTTGCCACGTACACCTAATGCTGCCTGCGCCATCGTACCAATGATCAAGCTTTTAAGGATAATGTAATTGCCTGATGCACAAACAACATCATCGTTATTGCTGTTATTATAGGCAATTATAAAAGATGCTCCGCATTCTTGTAGCAGCTCTTTCGCCTGTTCGGCTTTCTTGTAATCAATCATCATTTTTTAACCTTTCTTACCCAAACGCCATTAGCTAACTTCTCCAAATCTATTTTCTCCCGGCAATGCGGACATATCGGCATCATATCATTCTTACGCCCCATATGTTCCTGCAACATCTTTAGCACACGCTTATAAGGTCGAAACTTCGTGCCAATCTCGTAGCATCTTAATGTCTGTTTCCTAGCTCTGTCATAGTCCTTTGCTATTGCTTGCCAATCGTTACACATCAGCTCCAATACAACGATAGGTTCAACCATGTTGCCGCAGTGATTGCAGAAGCAGATTTTGGTATCCGGGTCGACTGTAAAACTGATAGGCTTTTTACTGCCACCATAGATGTCTGTTTCTTTATAGCAATGGCAAGTATTTCTGCCCTGCTCACGCTTAATTGGTGAGAATTTTAATATTTTCAATCGCTATCACTCCTTATCAATCATTGCTGCAGCCCATAAGCGATTGCTATATTTGCCCACATAGCCACTTCTTTAAGCTTTCGCAAGGCTATTTCCCTTTCATACTCTTTAGGGCAATTCTGCTTAATGACTTCTTCAAGATGTTCAGCAGCACGCACGATATTGTTTATGCGTTTCTGCTGCAATTCATCTACTGGTTTAGCATCTAACCTACTCATTTTGTATCACTCCTTTATAAAAAGCGGCGGCGTGGGAATTCTCGCAACGCTTACTGCCATTCGGCAACCCAGCCGCCGCGCCCCGGGGCTATTTAGTGTTATTGATTTTCTCTGCCAGCTTCTCCATAGCCTGTTCAGCTTCCTCAAATGTTTTATACCCTGTTGACGCAGGATAAACGCCATTGTAGCTCATGTTAATGAAAACGTCATACCCATTTGCACGTTCAAGGACTACCAACGAATCTATTTTTTCAGGGTTGACGTATCTATCGTTCCTAATCTTAATCAGCATTTTTGCCTCCTTACTGTCTACGATTTTTCGGCCATTTTTTGACGGCTTCCGGGTGCTTTGCTTTCATTCTTTGCACAAACAATTTTTTTAAACTGAGCCACGCATATCTATTTCTTCTAAAAACAACATTTACGGCACGTCTAATCATTACTAAGCGTGGCAAGAATTCACTTCCGGGCGGTTTCAAATGTTTGTAGTCGTTTAGCTTATTGCCAATGGTTCTTTTCATAATTGCCTCCTTTTTTCAAGGGACTTTTTGTCCCCAGCTACAACTTTTTCAAGGGAGTTGTTGCGTTTTTTTGCAACAGCTACAAGAGATTTTGCAACCTGTTGCGGTTTTTCATTCCACTTTCTACCCACTCATTAAAACATTTCTTGCAGCAGTACCCTCTGCTGTTGACGTGGAAGTCTGCTACATCTTCTATCTTTGCGCCGCAGGTATTGCAAATAAAATACCAACCGTGGTTTAACCATTCCTCAACAGGAATACTATCAACATCACCGTATGTATCTGCCCAAGGAATACGCCGCACTCTGATGTCCTTGTAATGGATTCCGTTTTCCATACTAAAATCTTGTTTTGCTTTGCCCGGTGTTTCTGCAAACGTAACCTGTTCTGATAAATCGTCAGTGTCATAGTCTGCGGCGTTCGCAAAAATATATGCTTTGCATTTCATGCTATATCACCACCTCTCAATGCCCACACCTTACAAGAGATTTTTGCAACATGTTACACTTTTCTCTTGTAAAGCTCTATTCAGCGCATTTAATCAGTATCTCGCCGCTATTGCGACGCGCTTTCAACATCCATGTATCAGCAAGCCATGTTTCAGATACATCACCATCTTCATCGTAGCACTCAACCGAAATGTCATAATCAGCGCAATTGTTTTCTTCCGCCCACTGGTAAAAATCTATAACCGTCATTATTTTCCCTCCCTTTCTCTCACCCACTTTTTGGCGAACAGTCGCAGGTAATGTATATACCCGTTATCGGTCAGCGGTTTAACTTCTTTACGCACTTTAGGCTTTAAAACCGTTGTGATTGGATAACCATCTACAATTAAGCCTGCACCTTTTTCCTTGCACGTAGTCTTAATTTCGTTTTTATACTTGCTGTAAAGCTCTTGCGGAACGAAATAGTAAAAGCCTCTAACATCTGGGTGGTCATGGTATTTATCTTTCTTTTGGTCTGCTCTAAAATCAGCAAAACTAATTTTAATCTCAACTTCATAAAGATAAGAACTTTTAACGATGTAAAGAAAATCTGCTTCATAGCACCCCGAGTATGGGTCTTGTCGTTCCCCTATCTTCCAATATCTGTCCATTATGATATTCGGGCCGCAATCCAATCCACGTTCGATACCATATAAACGCCCCAGACGTGACACAAGACTATCCTCGGTATGTTTATCGCCATAATTCATTTAAAGCCTCCTACAGCTTATACTCCACTCCTAATTCAGCAGCAACGGCAGGCAAGGCGGCTTCTGCTTCTTTCTGGGTACGGTATACCCAGCCTTTTTCAAGTAAGGCATACCCATTTGGGGAGCCAGTCCACCACAACAGGTGAACAATCCACTTGCCGCCCAAAAGCTCAAAGGTATAATAAGTTTCGCCTTTCTTCGGCTTCCACGGAAGTTTGACGATTTCCATTTTGCCTTTCAGCAAGCTGTTTAATGCTCCGTTGTCGAACCATTTCGTTTTCTGACCATCAACAGTAGTTAATTCTAGCCCATTATCGGTAAGCTTATAAGTCAATCCGTCATAACCCTTAATTTTAAATTCTTCTCCCAGCTCCACGCCGAGCATCTTAGCGATTTCGGGGATTAAGTTTTTAGCCATTTTTACGCCTCCTATGATTTTCTTCTTTCTCTTAACTCTTTAAGCACAGCTGGCAAGGCAGCTATGGCTTCTTTTTTTGTACGGTATATCCAGCCTTTATCTAATAGGGCATAGTTGCAAGGTTCTTCTGCCCACATATCTAGGCTAACAGACCATTCTCCATATGCCGCAGTAAAAGTGTAGAAAGATTCACCTTCCTTCGGCTGCCATGGCAATTTAACGATTTCGTCCTTACCATTAAGTAAGCTATCAAGTTTTGCCTTAGCAGCCACGGTTGATTCTAAGCCAAAACCATCCATTTGATTCAAAACTAACCCATCATTAGTAAATCTATAGGTTTCGTTATCGCCTTTGATTTTAAATTCTTCACCCAGCTCCACGCCCAACATGTGGGCTATTTGCGGTATTAGATTTTTAGCCATGTTATTCATCCTCTCTCTTTTCAAAGTGTTCGCAGAGCTTTGTATTAAAAGCGTTTTCACAAGGATTTTTGCAAGATTTCTTTAAATCGCAATATTGGCAGCAGAACCATGTACGGCACGCCGCCGAACATCCGCAATTTACATTTTTAATTTTAGCCATGTTATCACTCCTTTAATCATTATCTACTTTCAAGCATTGCTGCAATCATCTCATCAATATCTTTTGCTTCAAGCTCTTGATTTTTCCGGAACTCTTTAATGTGAGCATTAATCCATATAGACGCTTCAGCTTTTGTACTGCCATGAAAATCATCTTTGACGTAACTTTTTATTATGTCGATAAAATTTAATTGTTTTTCAGTAGGCTTATCGTGGTTCGCCATGTTATTGCTCCTTATTTATTCAATTTCTTCAACATCCGTATATTCAACTTCATCATCACATTCAATACTAACGTCGGCATTGTCTGTATTGCATACTCCAATTAATTTGTTGCATCCACCATTGCCGACAAAACTCATAGGTCCAGAACACTCTTCGTAAGCTTTTTCAATGGCTTCTTTTTTGTTTTCTGCTTCTAGTTCTACTGATATAAACGCTGTTACTTTACCGGTAACAATATATTTTTTCATCAGTTCTCACCCCTTTATTTCCTAATAACCACCGCCGTGGTACTGCCGTTTAATTTGACGATTGCCAAATTGCTTTCTACAACCAACTCATTGAAAAGCTCATTCCATGTATCTACGTGCAATGTCATATCTTCTGCGTTTCGGGCTTTTGCCCATTCGTAAAGTTCTTTAACGGTCATGGTTTTCTCTCCTTCTTCATTTTTTCTTGGCATTTAGGGCAATAAGCTTTATAGCCTAATTGTTTATCCTTAATAAATTTCCAATCTGTTTGTGCTTTAATTATAGATTTTTCAGACGGCAAGTCTCGTCTGCGCATAACTCCTGTCGGTTCAAAGAAATCACCACACCCATCGCAAAAAAGCGTTAGCTCATATTGAAAACTCATTACCCTTCCTCCATTTTTGCTAACTTTGCCATTTTCTCAAAAAACTCAATGGCAGCCATGTACTGAGTGTAATATTTTTTATTAGGCGTTTTGCCTTCTTCACCGTATACACTTTCTACACGTTTTTTAAACTCTTCTAACGTGCCACCTTTGTAGTTGTTCCAACAGCCACAAACAACTTTATCATCTTCCACACAATAGGTGGTAGTTGCGTCCCTACTACCTATGCGGACAATTTGATAATAGGTTTTATTGAGTTTTGTACCACTGAGGTTTACGCCACAGAATTTTGTGTCACTGAGGTTTGCACCGCGGAGGTTTGCACAGCGAAGGTCTGCGAAACTGAGGTCTGCGCAACGGAGGTCTGTAAAGCGGAGGTCTGCATTGCTAAGGTTAGCAGCGTGGAAACTTGCGCCGCATAGGTTTGTGCAAGTGAGGTTAACTTCTCTTAAATTTGTGTAGCAGAAATTAATGCAGCTAAGGTCTACATTGCTGAGGTCTGCTTTTTCCCCGCCATCCTCACCTCGTAGCCATTTACCATGGCTCGCAAGTATTTCCTTTAATTTTTCCTGTGTAATTTTCATTATCTCCACCTCTTAATCTTTCTGCCGCACCAGCAGCAGTTCGACTGCGCAAAATTTTCAAACGTGCCGCCGCACTTTTCGCAGCGATAAATCGCTACCGCCCCTTCATAGCTTCCTGTAAACGTCGCTGCTGTTGTACAGTCAAGCTCATGCTTTAAAGCTGTTAATACAACCTTTTCCTTTTTTATTCGGGAGATAACCCATTTTTTGTCGTCATCCGTCAAACGGCCACGTCGAAGCGCAAACTTCGACTTCGAGATTGTCCCTTTAGTCTCCCAAATTTGTTCACGCAACATCTTTTCACGTCGCGGCAGGCTATCCCACCATTGTTTACGTTCTGGAGTCATTACTCTTCCTCCTCATCCTTTTGCCAGCCGACAATGTCTTGCTCATCACCGATACGCTTAATGGTTCTTCCCAGGATTTTGCACGTTTTCTTCAGCCACTCTACGCTATGCCCTTCAAGCACCTTTTCCATTTCTTCGTCGGACAAATCACTAAAGCAGATGCTTTCCCAATACTTGCCACGTTTAACTCTAAAATAAATGCCGTCTAAATCTCTTTTTGTTGTCATTTTTTTATCCTCCCTGCCAAAACTTCACACTTTCTTAACTCGCTACGCATCAGCTCACGTGCTTTACGCAAGCAGTAACGATAATATTTTAGCTTCTGCTGTCTTCGCTTTACCATAGCCATATTAACCACCCAATCGCAGCACCTAACAGAGCACCAAACATAGCAGGTATGCCGATGATTAGTATAACCGTGATCATGTCGATGATTACATTTAGCAATTTACTCATTTGCATTACCTCTGTTTGGATTCTGTTTCCAGCCACCTACAGGACGATACAGATGCAAAATATCGTATATCCTGCCTACGCCGTGTAAATACTCGCTTTCTTTTGGGTGAATCTGATGTACTTCTTCTTTCGGCAGCCAGAACACGTCTTTAACCTGGCACATAACCTCCCATGACGGTGTTTTATTCGTCGTGCCGCAAAATTTTACGCTCACGTGCTCCCATTGGTTGCCGTCCTGATCAGGCTCAACGCCTACAACACACTGCAAGCTCTTTTTGATTCCCGGCAGATGCAGGAAGCCTGTCAATACTAAGCCTTCAAAAGTAAAATCATTTTTCTTGTCGGCTTGAAACTTTTCATTTGCTAAAATCTCCTTAACACTTCTCATTTTAATCTCCTTGCTCCGCATAGCTGCGGATTGTTACTGCATTGCTTACATTCCTTATCGCATTCCCAACAGCATACGTGGCAAACCTCGCTCCTAACGCAGCCAGGAAATGGAAAAGGGCAGACATATTTGTTTTTCAGCTTTTTTGTGATTATCGGCTCTTCATCTTTTAAAAATTTCTCGGCAGGCTTCTGAGCTTTAGCCTTGCTTTTGTTAGTTTCCTGCCTTCTTATTTGCGCAAGGCTCATGATTTTGTGCTTGCACTCCTTGCCTCCACAGCTCATTCCTTGCCGCCGGGCTAGGTTAGATACATCTCTGTAACATTCAGTGCCACATTCGCAAAGGCATTTTGCAACAGAAACCTTCTTTTTAGGCCTGATGCTGATAACGCCTGGCGGATATATTTCAAGCACTGTCAGCATACCTATTTTCTGCCCTAGCAGATAGCTCCAATCCTTATTCTGCATTAAACCGACTTCCTTTCGCTTTACTTTAGCCAAATAGTGCCATAGCACGATGAGCATCTAAACGCCCATTTTACAGCACCTTTTCTGTCTACAATTTTTGCGCCGTAGACAAGCTTTATTTTTTCCTGTTTGCAATGAGGGCAGCACTGCTTGCCTTCTGCGGTTGTTCCAAGTAGATATTTCACTGTTGCCCCTCCGTTACAGTCAGAAATTTTAACACTCTTCCTGTATTACTGATTCTGTATTCTTCCAGATCATCACGCTTCAGGTACTGCCTTCCGTATAGTGCCTTCATATTCTCCCATACAAGGAACGGCACATTATAAAAATCTGTCAGATTAAACGATACCAGGATAAAGCACCTTGCTCCTAAAAAGTGATGAACCTTAAGGTATTCTAGCTGGTGCGGTTCAAGTCTGCTTCGCAGCATCTTGTCGCCGTCGGTGTGCTTCGCTTCAAAGCACACCGCTAAACCACCTCTAAGCGTCCCCTTGTAGTCGACGCCGCTTTTCTTTGCATAATTCGCAATGAACTGTCCATGCGCTCCATAAGGGCGGATATAATGTACAGGTTCGCTCTGTTTCTCAATCTTTGCAATGCCGCGTTCTTCGTAATATTGGCAGCCTGCGTCAATCATCTTTTCAAAGAATGAACCGCTTGCCTTGCTACGCTTGCCCACGATGATACTTTTAAGCTGATTCATGTTTCTTGTACCCCTTGAATTTCATCCTGCTGAAAGCGTATCTCAGATAAGCTAAGTCCTGAAGCACATCAATGTATTCAAGCTTATCAACATACACCTTGCTTCTTCCCCACGTGCTAATCAGCTTCATGCTAGGATTGTAGGTCTGGTGATATATCGTTTTGTACAAAAAGCAATATTCACTGCAAATCTTCTTGAAATCATCTTTCTTTAATTCGATTTCAGTCCACGCCAGCTTACGCAAGCGGTTAACTTCGTCTTTAATCTTCATTCTGCACCTCGCTTAAAACGGAATTTCCTCATTAAAAGGTACTGCGCTGCCAAAACCTTGGAAGTCCTGGCTTTCTCCCGGTGTATGCTGAGATTCGCCGCCTTGCTCTCTACGCTCAATGAATTCAAAATGCTCTGCGATAACCTCGGTTACATATTTCTTTTGACCGTCTTTAGCGTCATAGCTGCGAATTTGCAGTCTGCCTTCAACTAATGCACGCTGTCCCTTGCTAAGATAGTTGCCACAGGTTTCAGCCTGTTTGCCCCAGATAACCACAGGAATAAAGTCCGCTTCACGCTGTTTGTCTTTGGAATAAGGTCTGTCCACAGCAAGCGTGAACTGAGCAACAACCTTGTTTGTAGGAGTGTATCTTACCTCCGGGTCTTTTGTCAGTCTGCCTAATAAAATGATTTTGTTCATGCTTTTTGTTCCTTTCTCTCTAACTGATTGTCCTGGCAGAAAATTTCGCCGCCTTCTTTTTTTATTGCTGAGTTGATTTCAGCAGCAGCCTTATGCAAATAATAGATTTCACCGCTGTCACAATACATATTGATATAAAAGTTAACGAGTATCGCCAAATATCTCTTGTCTTTATTGTCCATAATTCCCTCCTATAATCCTAATAATTTGTTTGTAGCAACAAAGGCTTCCGCAACCTTCTTTCTGCGTCTGCTTGCGTGTGTAACCTCTACCGGGTGGCACATCTGCAAAATGCGGTCATAGATTCTTGTTTCTGTTATCGTCTGCGGCTTTTTGATTGTTTCAATCGGCAAATTTGTTGTAATGATTGTAGGCAATCCGCTCCGGCAACGGCTGTCGATGATCTGGAACACCAACTCCTGAGCAAACTCCGTGTGCCGTTCTGCTCCTAAATCATCAAGCACTAACAACTCAAATTGATTAAATCCGTCAAGATACGCTTGCTTTTGTTCCGTTCCCCACAAGGTATTGAACACTCTGCCGAAATTAGTCATTAAGCAAGCTACGCCTTTATCAATTAGTGCATTGACCACACACGCAGCGGCGAACGTCTTTCCGCTTCCGGAATTTCCGTAAAGCAGCAATCCTTTATGCATCCTGCGAAAATCATCGTAGTGCTCAACGAAATTCTTCATTGCTCGCATCGTCCGCTCGTCTGCGCCGTCATCATGGCTGAAAGTCTGTAACTGAAGCTCACGCTCCGGGAAGCCAGCTTTTCTAAGCTCCTGTACCCTAGCAAGTCGCTTTTCATGCTCCTCGCGTTCACGCTCTGCCTGAAGCTCTTCCGCTCTGCACTTGCAGATACATGTTACAGTTCGCTCAACACCAAACAAGAAACCTCTGCATTGCTTCGGCGTATGGCATTTACCACACATAAGCAATCCGTTTTCGTAATAATCATTTTCGTTTTGCTTATTAAGCTGTGAAGCATTTTTAGCAATGTGATTTACAGCAAGCGTAATTGAATTCTGAACATCATTCGCATCCATGCTATCACCTCACTAAAAATATTTGTCCAGGTCTGTTTGATCGTCCGGCGGTTTAAAACTATCCGGCGGCTTTTTCGGTTTTTGATTGTCACCGCTCGCAAGGTTTCTTGCAACTCCCTCACAATAGGCTATTGACTTCTTGCCTTGCTGTGCTGTTATTGTTACCGCTTGCATGGCTATTAGCTCGCCGTGCTCCTTAGCAATAGCCTGTAACCGCTCTGCAATATATGGTGTTATCGGCGTAACATTTTGATTCCAAAAGGCAACAGGATTATTTTCGCTCGTAACATTTTCGTAACTGTTACACGTAACGGCGGCATTTTCATCGTAACAACCACTACTAAAGTTGTTGTTGTTACTCTTACTCTTATTCTCTTTCTTATTCTTACTCTTATTCTTATCCGTAACATCTACGTTTGTTACATCATTGTTACGTGTAACATCTTGACTTGTTACGCTTTTGTTACACGTAACATCTTCGTAACATTCCGTAACATCTGTGTTTGTTACATCGTTGTTACAAGTTTTGGATTGCTTCTCACGCTGTCTTTTAGCTCTCATTGCTTCCTTGCAGCGTTCACGCTCCTTAATCTTTGAAAGTTCTTCAGCATTCTGATACTCACTCCAGCCTACAATATAGATATAGCCGTTTTCCTCTATATCTATCATGTTATACTGCTGAAATACTTCTAAAGCTGTTTCTGCAATTTTAGGTTTAAACCCACCAACAGCAGCTAAGGTTTTAGGTGTATACGCTACACCTTCGGTAGCATATACATAACCACCATCATTTTTTTTGCGAGCTAAAGCTAACAGGAAGAACCACATTAATGCAAGGCTATCACCAATCTTCGTATCAGCACGAAGTATCTTAATTTTTTCGCTGTCGAAAACATCAGCGCTAACCTTGAACCAGCTCTCCATGTCGCCCTCCTACAATAACTTCTTCCATAATGGTTGCCGTCTAAGGAACCTCACATACTTCATAAGTGCTTTCTTTCTCATAGGTAATCTCTCCCAATTTTCTCTATCCACTCGTCCCGGCTATGTTTATCTTCATAGCAAGTTTGAGCAAATCGACTTAACCGCAAGTCTGTTTCCCTGTCCAAATGAGGTCCGAGTTTTCCTTTGTGATGTTCGTAGCATAGCCAGATTGTTAAACCCAGCTTGTCCGAAATCTTTCTCCCGGCTGCTTCGAATATCACGTGATGACGTTCAAGGTTACGTGTTGTGCCACACATAAAGCACTCCTTGTCGCTCTGTAATATGCTTTTCTTGCTCATGCTGTCTGCCCCATTTCTTCAAGTAAGGTCTTAATAGCTGTATGAGCAAGCGCATATTGAGGAATTGTAACCATTTTTTCAAGCTCCTCAATAGTCAAGTCCTTAATGTTTTTGTATGCAGCAAGCGGTCTGCCGTTCTTATCGTGACCATTAGCAACAGTTACAACAATGTCACCTTGAGGGGTAATCTTAACAAATTTATCCCCGGTAGCTTGCGGTTGAGCTTTAGGTTTTTGCTCTTTCTTCGGTTCTTTAGGTTGATACTGCCCTTTTTCAACAGGTGCACAAGCTAAATTTCCGTCATCGTCCTCTTGTGCAAGTCCAAGAGCTGCTGCAAGGCTATATCTTCTAGCATATGTCAGCGTACTGCCAAAACCCTGGGCATCATTCTTCTGAATAGGATAACTGCTCGTTACCTTAATAAATTGACCGCTGCTATGCATGATCAGTGTAGTAACAGCAAGCTTATTGCTTTCTACAATTCCTTCGTTAGCCTGGAATATGCTTAAGCCGTTCTTGCTAAGCGGCTCACGTGCTACGTTCAGGCATTCCGCTAAATCAGCATATTTGCTTTTAAAAAACGGATTGTCACAGCCTTTAACAGCATTTTTCATTTCGCCCTGAGCCTTTGCTAAGGCTTCAGCCAAAGCGTCGATTTTTTCGCTCATTTCCATTTAAATCACCTTTCCTTCCTTAACCAGCTCTTCAAGTTTGCTGTGAAGCTTAAGAGTTGTTTCAGCATCCCAGTGACAGCATTCACGATAACTGCCAACTTTAGGATATGTTTGCATATTTACCGACAAGCTGTTAACGTTATAGCTTAATACATCGCCTTCACGCACAGCCTGTTTTTCCTGGTGGTATCCGTAATGCTGATACTTACATTTGCCATCCAAGGTGCAGTGTGCGCAAGTCTTAAAGTCTTTCAACCAGCTCTCTTTCGTCTGCTTATGCTCACCATGCTTCCTTTTTCTAAAAGCTTCAAATCCTTCCATGCTAAGTCCGCTGCGAGCTAACACAGCGTTAACCTGTTCGTTAGTTACCATATACATCCTCCTTTTGAATTCCGAAACCAAGTTTTAAATCAGCATAGGCTTTAACTACTCTGCCTTGTGCAGTTGTATAGCCTTTTTGCTGAAGCTCTTTGTTCCATTCCCTTATAAGCGAGTAGCCTTTTCCAACGCCTACGCCTAAAAGGTTGGCAATGTCTTTAGCTGTGTAGAATCTGCTTTCCATGTTTGACAACCTCTTTTCCGTATGCTATACTATATATGACCTATTTTTTAAACCGATTTCCTTTCGACTTTATTTATAGGTTAAAGGCTCTCTATTAGCGTGGGGGGTCTTTTCTTTTTGTTCTTCTTCAATACCAATCAGCACAAGCAAAGCCTGTGCACCTTCCCGGCATTCTTTTAAAAGACTGTCGCCGAGGTGCTTTTTTTGTACTGTTTTCGCTACCATTTGCGGAAACAACTCAACCACTTCACCGACTTCTTTTTGCGCCCTTAACATATTTACCGCTAAATCGTCAGCCGGAGGGATAAGCCCAAAAACGTCGCAGAACACAACGTTCTTTTGCAGGTGCTGTACACGTAACCACGGTGTACGATAGAGTTTTGACATTGCTAGTGCAATAGCATCCGGGCATTGTCGCCAGTCAATCTCATAATCCTTTAAACAGCTTGCAGAGATTGCAAGTCCTTCTGCCGCATTTACACGGCTCATCCCTGCGTACTCTCTAGCTACTTTGTAGATGTTAGTTTGAGTTTCAGACATTGTATAAACTCCTTTCTTGCTATAATAGGCTTATAGCAGTTAAAGCTTTTAGCCTGCTATCATTGATTCTTCACTGTGTAGTAATTAACAGTGACTACATCTCCAGGCTGGAGATAACGGCGGTTGGCGGTCAGGTGCTTATTATCCTCGGATACGTTGTACCAAAACTCGTCAAAACAAATTCTCGTTTTGTTGAGCAGGAAATACTTGTCAGCGATTCCATACATGGTTTCGCCTTCTTGTACAACATGAGTGACTGTATGTCTTTGTACCTGGCTGTCCGAAAATCCGCCAATCAAGCTTAAACAACACCATGCAAAGATAATGCATACGCATATTTGCAATACCTTTTTCATTTTTTCACCCCTTTGTAGTAATTTCCGGCTTTTCTACTACCGTTAAGATTTTGTAATTTCCATGGCGATAGCAAGCCCAGAAGCACTTACATGCTTCAGTCTCGTTTATTTCGGTAAAAATATCAAGTCTTACCTTACCAGTTTCCAAGCTTAAAAAAACTACTACCCAATCTTTACATTTATACATCTCTTCATCACTCCTTTACGCCATTTCATCAATGGTCTTTCCAAAAAATCTAGCAATGTTTTTTGCTACTGTAACATCTGGCTCGTATTTGCATTGCTCAAAATCGCTAATCGTTGTTTGCGGAATTCCGAGCATCTCTGCCAGTTTTGCTTGGCTAAGACTTCTTGCAAGTCTTAACTGTTTTAGCTTTTGACCAAAACTCATATTTTGCTCCTTTCTGCATTAACGGTTTTTCGTTAGCTTTATTATACTACATTTTGCTTCATTTGTAAACGATTTTCCGTTAAAAGATTTTCCTTAACCTTGCTATAATATTCAACGAATAAACGTTGAAAGGTGGTCTTTCCAATGACTTCTAACGAATGGATTGCTAACAAGATTAAGGCTCTCTGCGCTCAACACAATATGTCAATCAATAAGCTTGCTCTTAATGCTTGCATCACGCAATCTACGCTAAACAGTATCATTCAAGGCGAAAGTAAAAATCCTAAAATCTCAACTCTTGCTAAAATCTCGAATGTTTTCGGCTTAACGCTTTCACAGTTTCTTGTTGGCGTTGAAACTGAAACTGACATTTTAGTGTAAAGCGAGGGGTAATTTCATGAGATTAAACTATGACTTAATTCGTGACATCTTACTAAAAATAGAAGAAATCACGGATGGTAATGTCAACATTTTTACAGATAGTTTTGCTGAAAGCACTTTCCCTAATGAAAATCCAGACATTGTTAATTTTCATTTAAGGTATCTTCGTCAGCGTGGCTTTATTTACCCTACGGAATACGACTCATTTTTTATAGGTTTAACTCCTACTGGCTATGATTATTTGAATTCCGTTAGAGATTACAGTGTTTGGAATAGCGTTAAACAAATATTAACAAAGTGTGTAAGTCCAACTTTAGATGTAGTTAAAGCTATTGCTATATCAATAATTAAAGAGAATGCGCATCTTTAATTTTTTGTGCTTTCTTTAGTTCATCATTAAATTTCTGAACATCATAAGGCACTGTATGACTTATAGCATCTTTCATAACCAGCTCAAATACTTGCGAAATTCCAACTATTGGTATGCCTTTATCATGCAGGATTTGTATGATAGGCTTTACGGCAGAACGTGGATTAAAAGTCATTAAACCATTTTTTATTTCCATAACATCTCTCCTTTACGCTACATCACTTAAAAAGTAATCAACGCTTACGCCGAAGTATTCGGCAAGTTTTTGTAATGTCTTTAAACTCGGAGTATATTTGCCTTGTTTCCAATAGGTAAGCGACGGAGCGTTAATTCCTGCCTCTTTAGCAATCCTATTAGCCGACAAACCCTTTTCGAGCATTAATTTCTCGAATTTACTATACATTTTTCGCTCCTTTCCTTGCATAAAATAATCTACTGTGATAGAATTATATTAAAGTAATTTAACACTAGCACTGATTTAAAGTGCTTTAATCTAAATATTAACTTACTATAATTATTATACTACTTTAAAGCATTTTTGTAAAGTAGTTTAATGAAATTTTTTTAGGATTTTTTGGAGAATTTTACATGTACGAAAAACTTGCATTACTGCTAAAACAACACGGTATCAGTGCTTCAAGATTAGCAAAAGAAACAGGCATTAGCGCACCAAGCTTAACTTATTGGAAGCAAGGCAAATACACACCGCAAGCTAAAACCATTCAAGCTATCGCTAATTACTTTAATGTTCCGGTTGCGTATTTTTATGATGACACTGAATATGCTTTAGGTATAACAAAGCAGCAAGCGCATGACCTCGGCATAGACACCGAAGCAGTAAAGCAGCAGCTCAACGCCCAGCTTCTCGATGAACAGGCTATTGAGATTGCGAAACAGATTCAGAAGCTCGATGACACCCAAAAGATGGCTATCGAGCAAATTATAAAAGGGCTGTTGCAAGGCAAAGGCAAGGCCTGACTTCCCCTTCGCCAGCATGGCATAATACCTTGCAATCTAAAGGAAGGAGGTTAAAACGAAGTCGATGTCATACCACTAACGAGTATGCACAGCTGATTCGACAATTACCAACAGAGCATGTGTATTTCCTGCTACTCTGCATAGAAATTGCCAACCAACTGGTTGCAAAAAAACAAGCTGAAACTGTAAAACACGGACTCAATGATTCAACTTGATGTTAGGGGGATTCCTTTAGGGAGTCATTTTGTAGAAGAACTACAGCGATAAGAGGGCGCATATGTCCGTCCTCTTTTTCGTATATATCGAAAGGAGTCGGTACGAAGTGCTAGAATATCCAATCAAAACAAAGCAGGAATTGTTAACTGACAATTGCGTTGTAAAGTGGGGCAAACATTATGCAGCCATATTATTATATTCAAGACTTTCGCCAAATGGTCATTATAGAATAATGTGGGGACAAAATGATTATTATGTATATGATGCCAAGTCTGAGCGATTGCTAACGTGTGGGCACCGTTGTGTAAATCTGTACACAGCTTTCATCGCAAACAACGGATATTTCTTGTTAGAGGAATGGCTAAACAGGGATGCTTTATGTGGAAGAATAACAATAAAATTTTTGGACGGTGAATTGATTTATCAAAATGAATTTCCATTAAATATTATGCTATCTATTCTTTCGGAAAACGGATTGTTTGCAGCTGTAAGTCTTTGTAATGGGCCAAGCTATCTTGCAAATAATCTTGTTATCATTGATTTAAGGAACGATACTACAACAGCTGCTGCATTTCCTTCGATAGCGGATGCGGATAATATAGTAAGTTTTGACACAGACAAGAATATTTTTACCATTAACTCATCAAATAATATAGGTTACAAATACAGTATTAGCGGAATTTTTTTGGACGAGGACAAGTACACTGTTTTTGCAGAATCTACACTCGTAGGGAAAAAAGCTTTTATGGCAGCTAAAAAGCATCTTAAAAATTTAGACTCTACAAATATCAATGATTATTCCAACGTACTTTCTTTACTTCAACGCTCATTGCAAGACGTATTAATGGATAATGAAAAAGCTAACGTTTACCGTTGCTTAGGCGACATTCAATATCGCTGCGGAAATAAACTGATAGCTTTCAACGCTTATAAAAATGCGCTATCTTTCAATGATAAAGTTGGTGTAAAAACAATATTAAAAAAAATGCAAAAAGAAATATGGACACTAAAATGAAAAAAATCTTACTTTTAACAATTTTTCTCCTGTCATTCTGTGCAACTTCTTTTGCTGCAAGTTGGCAATGGATTTATTCCACAAACAATACTACTTTTTCCATTGACACAGCTTCAATAATCAAAAAAGAAAATATGTATACAGCATGGTTAAAAGTTGTTCCATTAGAATATGCACAGCAAGAAATAAACGGAAAAAAAGTAGCATTCATATTACAACGACATAGCTACAAAAACACTGATATGGGAGTTCAAGCAAAATTATTACAAACTGTTTTTTACGACAAAACAAAAGATGTAATTTATACAGATTTTAATCAAGCAAACTGGGAACCTCTTATTCCCGATTCTATTGGAGAATTAGCATATAAAAAAATAGTAGAATCGTATAATAGTAAACATTTACAATCTACAATAAATTGAGGTACTATCATGAAAAAGCTAACAGTATTATTATTATCCCTACTCTGCTTACTCACTGTTGCTTGCGGAGGTCCATCAGCCAAGGAAGAAGCGGAACGCCTGCATAAAGAGCATATGTTAGTCACTAAAGCAATGTGGAATAACGAATTTACTCCCAGATTCCAAAAAATTTTAAAAGAATTACCAGAAGCACAACAAGACATAGAAGCAGCAAAACTTGCAGAAGAATTTAAACCAAAGCCAGAAGAATTGCTAAAAAAAGCTCAAGGAGAAAAAGTTCAGAAACAAAACCAACGTTTATTAGAATTAATCCAGCAGCAAGATAAAAATTTAATTGATTTCCTTAACTTAACAGCAAGATTAAAAGATAAGCAAAATCTTAACCAGCTTAACTGGAAACAAGACTTTACTAACATAACGATAAAAACAATAAACACAAGACTTGAATATGATAACGAGTATTCAAAAATCACTACCGGCAAAGGTACATATGAGCTTACTCTTGCCAACTTCCAAAAAATTCACGAAGGTGATACTTATCAACAAGTCGCAGAAACATTCAAGATGCCTGGCACTCTCGTTCGTTCAAATAATGCACAAATAAGCGGAGAATATTATTACGAACAGGACTTTGAATGGAGAATTGACGATGCAAAAGTGTTTGTAAGTTTTGACCGTGGAAAAGCTCATCTAACAATACAGCACAATCTAAAGTAACAGACTATTACCCTAGCCTGTTAAAACAATCACTAGCAGGCTTAAAGCCTGCTTTTGTGCTTTTTAAAATAAAAAAGGCTTGAAAAACAGTCTGAACATTAAATTCCAGGTTGCTTTTCAAGCCAGTATTTTTATACAGTTTATATTGCTATTTTTATAGATTAAAAGTCTTATCAGAGCTTCATATTTAGCTTATATGAGCATTTAATTTTTACTAATATAAATATAAGCGTAAACCTTAAAAAGTCGCTTAGAAGCTAAATACTAAAGAGATTTTTTGGCGTTTTTTGGCAAAATTTACATGAAAGGAGCTGCAGAACATGACAGTAACAAAAAATCTGAAAACAGGAAAATGGGACTGTGCTTTTTGGTATAAGGATTGGCAAGGCGTACGCAAACATACAACAAAAAGAGGTTTTGACAAAAAGCGCGATGCTGAAAAATACGAAAGCGATATGAGAAACAAAACTCATACGCATGATCCGAAATTCAGCGAAGTAATTGCAGCATACCGGGAGGAGCTGGACAGCAAACTAAAACTAGGAGAATTAAAGCAATCGACAGTTGACGGAAAAATCCAGGCATTGGAATATTACGTTCTCCCCTTCTTCGAAAACATGAACGTCGATAAAGTTACTCCGCTTCAAGTTATGCGCTGGCTTGCATTACAAAACGAAAAGTCAGAAAAAGAACGTCTTTCAAGCAGACTGCTAAACCGCATTCGCTCAGAACTTAACCAGGTCTTTGAATTCTCAAAAAGAAACTTCGGGACAAAAAACAACCCTGTCACTCTTACTGACAGAGTAAAGCCGTATTCAAACGATACACGAGCAAAGCTGTGGACTGTTGAACAGTATAAAGTTTTCTACGATGATATTGAGATAGCTTCGCATAGAGTGCTGTTTAATATCATCTTTTGGGCAGGCTTGCGAATAGGTGAAGTTTTGGCACTAAAAATCGAGGATATATCTCCATATAAAATTCATGTTGACAAATCACTCATGAGGATAAACAATAAAGACGAATACGTCATCAGCACAACCAAGACAAGAAGCTCCGTTCGTGATGTTGAGATACCGAAATACCTCTATCATCAAATCATGGACTACATAAGCACCCTTTACAAGGTCAAAGCCGAAGATTATATCTTTGACGGCATAAAGCCGACGGCTATCAGAACATATATGCGCTATCACTGCATTAAGTTAGGCTTGCCAAGAATCAGCCCTCATATTCTCCGGCACAGCTATGCTTCCATGCTTTACGCAACAACCGGAGATATTTTGGCAGTCGCTGAACAGATTGGTCACGCAGATACAAATACAACCTTTAAATTTTATGCTCACATGATGCCTGAAGCTAATAGAAAAGCTGTCGACAAATTAGAGAGCCTAACTGTGGATAACTTGCCCAAAAATAGCGAATTTTAATTTTTGGAACTCATTTTGAACTCATTCAATAAAAAAAGAACCGCCAAGCCCCATGAATACTAGGGTTTAGCGGTTTTTGTTTATAGTCCCTTTTACTATAAACAAAGATTGATTAGCGTTTTTCTCTGATACGAGCAGCTTTACCAGTCAGTTTGCGCAGATAATACAGTTTAGCACGGCGAACGATACCAACGCGTGCTACAACGATTTTCTCAATACGCGGGCTGTGAACCGGGAAAGTTCTTTCTACGCCAACGCCGTAGGAAATACGACGAACGGTGAAGTTTTCACGAACGCCGGAGCCACTGCGGGAAATTACAACGCCTTCAAACAGCTGAACGCGCTCGCGGGTACCCTCGACGATTTTGCAATAAACTTTAACGGTGTCGCCTGCTTTAAACTCAGGGATGTCGGAACGAAGTTGTTCTTGTTCCAGTACTTCAATAATGTTCATAGTTTCCTCCTAAATCATAGACGTTCATGTGCGAACTCCACAGCGGACCGTCCGTATTACACAACGTAAATTGTATCATAGACAAACAATTTATGCAAGAGAAAAGTGTATAATTTCTTGCATTTTTCTTTAATTTTTTTCCCACCAGGCCTCGCCTGCAAGCCTGTCCAGAATAATGGCTGCGGCACTGCGCACGCAAAGATGATTATAGTCACAGGGGCCGTAAACAGGTTCCAGAATATAATCAAATTTGGCCATAGTTTCCGCCTCAATGCCAAAGCCTGTGCCGAACAAAAGCAGCACCGGTCTGTCACCCTCCTGCAGCTGCTTGCGCATAAAGCTGTAGGAAACGGTGTTGGGATAAATGCGTGCATCCGTAGTGACAACGTAAGGCTGCTTGCCTGTGCGCTCTGCTATCGTCTGCACCGCGCTGGCGATATTAGGCTGCCACAGCACGCGGCTCAGCGCGTCGGCACGGTCGGGGTTATACACCTTGCCATAGCCCTCCTGCCAGTAGGAAAGTATCTTGTCGATAATCTGCTTCTGGACCTCCAGCGGATGGATGATGTAATAGCCCTGCACGTTGTAGGTGCGACAGGTACGCGAAATATCGTGGATATCAAAGTTAGTCACCGCGCCGGCGATAACGTTCATGCGCTTGTTGTAGATAGGATAATGGACCAGGCCAACATATAAATCAGCCATTCGCCTCATCCTCCTTCACCTCGGCGCTTGCGCGTTTTTCCTGCTCGGCAGCTATTTCGGCACGCAGCTCCTCATAGAAGCGGCGCTCCGATTTTTTCATTTTATAGGGCAAACGGCCTGTCAAAAGCTCCTTCTGCTCCGCACTCAAAAGGTCGGGACGCAGAGCGAGCGTTGCCTTGAGCGACTGCTTCAGGCGCCAGCTGTTAATCAGCGCATGGTTGCCGCTGCGCAGCACCTCAGGCACCTCCATGCCCTCAAAGTTCACCGGACGGGTGTATTGCGGGTATTCCAGAAGACCGGTGCTGAAGGAATCCTCCTCCGCACTTTCAATCTTGCCCAGTACGCCGGGAATAAAGCGGGAAATAGCGTCCATCACAATAATGGCAGGCATTTCGCCGCCGGTGAGCACATAATCGCCGATAGACAGCTTTTCATCAACCCAATGGAAGATGCGCTCGTCAAAGCCCTCGTAATGACCACAGACGAAGATAAAATCCTGTCCGCTGTGGGCATATTCCTCAACAATGCTCTGTTTGAGCGTGCGTCCTCCCGGGCACATCGCAATAACACGGGCGTTGGGCAGCTGCTCCTTCGCCTTGCGGATGGCAGCCACCATCGGCTCCGGCTTCAGCACCATGCCTGCACCGCCGCCGAAGGGAGAATCATCCACCGTGCGATGCACGTCATGCGTAAAATCGCGCGGATTGATGCAGCTCACCTCGATCAGGCCCTTGGAGGCAGCGCGCTGCAGAATACTGTGGCTTGCGGCCTGCTCTATCTGTTCGGGAAATAAGGTTACAAATAAAAACTTCATTCTGCCTCAACCCACTCAGGCAGCTCCACGACAATGCGCTTTTCTGCCAGATTGATTTCCTTGACATATTTCTTCAGTGCCGGCAGCAGGTAATCCTTCTGTCCGGGGACAGCGATAACATAAACATCGTTGCTGCCTGTGCTCAGTGCGTCCTTAAAGGTGCCGATTTGCTCGCCCTGCTCGTCATAAACAGGCAGGCCGATAAGGTCGGCAACATAGAAGCGTCCTTCCTCCAGCTCCGGCAGGTCCTCAGCGTTAATGCTTACCTCCATGCCGCGCAGCAGCTCGGACTCGTTCATGCTTTTGATTTCGGCAGTAGTCACCAGCACCATTCTTTTATGAAAGCGTGCTGCTTTAACGGTCAGCTTGCGTCCGTCCGGCAGCAGCAGATAATCCAGGTCTAAAAATTGTTCCGGCTTATCGGTTAACGGCAATATACGAATATCGCCCCGCACACCGTGCGGAGCGACAATTTTGCCAATAACTATTTGGTTTTCCATGGATTATTCGCGGAAAGCGATAATCTTACCGTCTTCGGTAAGGATTTCTGCGCCCATCAGTGTATCGATATTGGTGCCTACGGTAATTTCTACAGTACGCTCCAGGGTACCATGACCAATTTCAGCGCCCAGCTCCAGAGCTTCCGCTCTTTTCAGCTTAGCCTCTGCTTCTTGTTTAGCAGCAGTACGCTTATTTCTTTCGATGTCAATTTGTTCGCGCAAAGCCGGAAGCACGCTCAAATCGCTGGCAGCCTGATGCAATGCTTTTTTAGCCTGGAACTCGAATTGCTCCAGATCAAGCTCCATATTCTTTATGGTATTTTGGAGATCTCCAACAATTTTCAACTTTAAATCTTCAGTAACTTTTGCTTTAACAGCGACGGGAACCCTAACGATCATTTTATCCATAGCGATATACCATCCTCAATCAAATAATTTCGACAATGACTTTCACATTTTCACGGGTTGCTACTGCTTTCATAACAGTTCTGATAGCTTTTGCGATACGGCCCTGTTTTCCAATAACCTTACCCATATCTTCAGAAGCAACATGGAGGCGAAGCACCGTTGTTGTACCGGTGGTCTCCTCCTCCACTACTACTGCAGAGGGATCATTTACAAGAGATTTGGCCATAACTTCTACCAATTCCTTCATGTAGATCACGCCCCCTCAAATTATTTTGCTGCTTTAGCTTCAGCAAATTTTTTCATGATACCATCCTTGCTGAACAGGTTTTTAACGGTATCGGTCGGTTGAGCGCCTTTGTTCATCCAGTCGATAGCTTTCTCAGCATCGATTTTTACGCTAGCCGGTTGAACGGTGGAATCGTAGTAACCGATAGATTCGATGAAACGACCATCACGAGGAGAACGAGCGTCTGCAACAACAATACGATAGAAAGGAGCTTTTTTAGCGCCCATACGTTTTAAACGGATTTTAACTGCCATGTTGATTTTCACCTCCTTAAATTAATATCTCACAACATGGAACTTTTCATTTATTATCTGCCAAACGGCAGCTTGAAGCCGCCTTTGGAAGCAAACTTTGCCATACCCTGCATACGCTTCATCATCTTCTTGCTTTCTTCAAAGTTTTTCAGAAGCTTGTTGACATCCTGTACACGCATGCCGCAGCCTGCAGCGATACGTTTACGACGGCTGCCGTTGATGATTTCGGGTTTTTGTCTTTCCTTCTTGGTCATGGAACGGATAATTGCTTCGATGCGGTCGAATTCCTTTTCGTCCACATTAGCTTCCTTCAGCTTTTGGCTGATACCGCCCATGCCGGGGATTAAGCCTAAGATGGTTTCCAGAGAACCCAGCTTTTTAACCTGCTGCATCTGGTCCAGGAACTGCTCTAAGGTGAATTCATCCTTACGCAGCTTTTTCTCCATCTCCAATGCCTTGGCGAGGTCAGTTGTAGACTGGATTTTTTCTACCAGAGTCAGGATATCGCCCATGCCCAGAATACGGGAAGCCATACGGTCCGGATGGAAGGGCTCCAGAGCATCCAGCTTTTCGCCCAAACCGATTAATTTAACCGGCTTGCCGGTAACAGCCTTTACGGAAAGCACCGCACCACCGCGGGCATCGCCATCGAGCTTGGTAACAATCAGGCCGTCAATGCCCAATTCCTTGTCAAAGCTCTCGGCAACAGTTACTGCGTCCTGACCGGTCATAGCATCTACAACCAGCAGAATTTCCTGAGGATGAACAGCGCCTTTAATGTTGCGCAGCTCCTCCATCAGCTCTTCATTTATATGTAAGCGGCCTGCGGTATCGATGATTACCGTATCGCATGCCAGGCTATGTGCCTTTTCCATGGCCTTTTGGGCAATTTCTACAGGAGAAACCTTGTCGCCCAGAGTAAATACCGGCACATTCAGCTGTTCGCCCAAAACCTGCAGCTGGGTAATAGCAGCAGGACGGTAAACGTCGCCTGCAACCAAAAGCGGTTTTTTGTGCTTGCGCTTCAGGTAGTTAGCCAGCTTGCCGGCGGTAGTAGTTTTACCTGCGCCCTGCAGACCAACCAGCATGATAACTGTCGGCGGTTTGGGAGCAACAGTGAGCTTGCTTTGGGTACCGCCCAAAAGCTCAATCAGTTCTTCGTTAACAATCTTTATAATCTGCTGATGCGGATTCAGGCCTTCGCCGATCGCTTCACCAACAGCGCGCTCTTTAACCTTGGCTACAAAGTCCTTAACAACCTTAAAGTTAACGTCGGCCTCCAAAAGCGCCATACGCACTTCGCGCATAGGAGCCTTTAAATCCTCCTCAGTCAGCTTGCCGTTGCCACGGAACATCTTTAATGCATTTTGTAATCTTTCAGATAAACTTTCAAATGCCATTCTATCTACCTACCTTCACTGCAAAGCTCTTTAAGCATTTGCACGGCCTCGTCTTTTTTTGCCTCATCCGGAGTTGCCAGCAAATCTATTGCCTGCTGCAGCTTAGCATGCAGCTCCTCCTCGCGGCTCAGCACCTTCAGTGATGCTTCATATCGTTCTAGCAGCTGCTCAACACGCTTGAGCAGGTCGTGGACAGCCTGACGTGAAACGCCCAGCTCCTCCGAAATCTCACTCAGAGACAAGTCGTCATAGAAATACAGTCCCAGGCATTGCTTTTGCTTAGCTGTCAGAAGACCGCCGTAAATATCAAAGAGCCTGCCTAAGCGCATACGCTGCGCAAAAATTTCTTCTGCTGACATATTTATCCCTCTCGAAATTTAGTCGACTATGTAAGTATAAAGCATAAAGCGATGCTTGTCAAGTATTTTTACTTGTCACCTTCAAAAATTTTTCTAAGCCTCTTTTTCGTCCTTCAGCCACTTCCAGATCAGCGGCGCTGCGTAGCTTCCCATCGCCTCATACGTCTGGGATTTGGGATGAATGCCGTCAACGTAGGCCTTAAAGCGTGCCCCGGCGTCCAGGCCGATGGCAGGCTGCAAATCCAGCAGGAAGGCCTTACCGCCGCAGATATGCTCTGCCTCCTGCCGCAGGTTCAGCAGCTGACGGTTGAGTGCCTGCTCCGTGCTGATAAACGGCAGCACGATGCACAGGCTGTACTGTTTTTCCTCGCACCACTCCAGTACACGCTTGTAATCGCGGCTGATGTCCTCTATACGGCGCCCCTGCAGAATATCGTTGGCACCGCCAAGGAAGATAACGTGCTGCACATATTCCGGTAACGCGTACTGGCGCATGCGGTAGATGATATCATCGCAGCAGTCACCGCAGACGCCGTAGTTGAGCATTTTAATCTGTGTCAGCTTTTCCACCTGGGCGGTCCAGGAATAGCGTGGGCCGAAGGGAAAGCCCTGCACCAGAGAATCGCCGTAACAGGCAACGTATTTCATGATAATCGCTCCTTACGTTTGTTTTTCTACATATTATTATAGCATAGATGGCGGAGGAAGAGTAAAGGCGTTCTACCGCAGTTGGGTAGAACGCCTTGTAATGCTGTGCTGTTATGCGGTTAGCTTGGATAAATTATTTTCATGATTCATAGCAGTATTCTCACCCGCTTTACATATCTATCACATCAATACCAAGTTTTCTAATTTCTTCTATTAACTCATCCTTATTTAAGGTTCCATCCTCAAATGCCCGCTGCATATTTTTGCCGAATGAAATAGCCGGCTTGGAAAAATTTTTATACAGATTGCTAAGTTCAACTGGTTGCCAACCACATAAAGGCCATTTACGACTGCTATTTGAAAAGTCACTATATAGTTGTAAAAATGTTTTGAACTGCTGCTCCGTCAAGCATACACCAACTTCTTGCAAATCTTTTAATACAAAATCTATTTGCATATTTATCTCGGTATACAGCACTGCACTATTAATATATTGCTCTATCAACCTAAGTATTTTCTCAGATTCGTCTACGTTATGGTATTCTTCCAGCTCTTTCTTTTCCCATTCCCGCTTAGCATATGAGTAGGCAAATTTTTCACTATCATGCCAAAAGATAAAGTCTTTTAAGAGCTTGCCCGCAATCTTCTCTCCATTAATGTCTTGGTTTACGGATTTGTTGTCAACGCTAAGGTTTTCGACAAACAGCTTTAACGCAGCTCCTTCAGCAGAACGCCAAAGCATCCCCGGCTCGTCCCATGAAAGCAGTTCATCCCTATCCAAAACGCATAATGGATGATTTAATTGCTTATCAGCAAGCCGATAATAAGAGTCGAACCTTGAATATCCTTTTTTATAAAGCTTTTTATTCAGAATAAAACGTCTGGCGGCACTGCCACGTTCTTCAGCCTCATATAGCTCATCTATCTCCAACACAAAATAGTTATGTGCCTCATATCTGGCCACTTCCGAAAAAAACAGAAAATCCTTTTTCAGGATCTGCTTTTTTGAGATTTTTTCCTTTTCAAGTATTTTAAATATATCCCATGCATCGTCAAGGATAATAGCGCCATACAAATTGGAAAAAGCATTATAGTATTTCTGAAGCAGATTAATATTTGCTCTGCCATTTTCAGTAGCTGTATCAAGACGCCCCTTTGTTTCTATAGCAAGAATCTTATATTTTTTGTTCAAAGCTGTCTTTGAGGAAGGCTTCGGTAATGATTTGCCAGACATATTATTCCTCCTTCTCAAATCTGTCTATATTCATATTTATTCGCTGGCGGAATAAAATTTCCTGCCGAAAATGATTTGAAAAACGTGACTGCAGTTACATTCAATCTGCCTGAAAAATGAGTTTAGAATAAAACTCAGCCTTAAATAAATGCACACCCGTATAACGGGTAGTTCTGTGTGAAAAACTATCTCAATTCTCTGAAATGAAACTCGATAGCAATCATGGGATAAAACTATATGCAAAAAATCTGCACAAGCACACAGCCTGCGCAGATTCGCCAAAACACGAAAGGTTAAACCTTAATTCGCTCAGATACCTTATTTAACTTCAATAACGATTTCCTGACCATGCGGAATATTAGGATTCATAGCATCCTTCAGCTCCTCCGGAGTTACGCCCAAATCCACATTATCCCTAACCTCTACCTGAAAATCAGTACCTGCCGGATAGTTGATATTGCTGCCCTTCATAAAAAGACCGCCCACCAGGCTAACCGCAGCAGCAACAGCCACAGCACCGCCATCGGTTTTGCCCTTGCCTTCAAGTCCTTTTCTCAACGGAACGCTTACATTGTTCAACGTTTTGATTTCCTTGCCTGCAATACGCAGTACACCCTTTCTGCCGAAGCCGCCTGCCTTCTGCACTTCATATACATAACCCATGCCGATAGTACCTTTAGGAATAACTACAACACCGTTAATTATCAGGTTTTCGGTAGTCTTGAACTCCACCTGCTGATTTTTCTTATGAGTTTTAGAGTTTGCAGGCTCGATAAGCTCAACGTTAAGCATAATTTTTTTAGGGATATAAATATGTCCCGGCAAAACATTGGCAATTGTTACCTTTTGAGCAGCGGCCTGCTCCTCTTTTTTCTGCAGCGCAAGTCTTTCCTTAAAAGTCAGCTTCGAAGGATCTGCCTCCTTAGCAGGCATTTCTTCTTCTGCAAACGGGTCGTACTTTTCATCCACATTTACATAGCTGCTTGACGGAGCAGCATAAGCCATCGGCAAGCTTAAGCCATTAGCCATAATAATTGCACTGAGGATTGCTGCCGCAAATTTTCCTGTTGTTCTCATTTTCAAACACCTTCCCTTCAATAATTGGGATATCTTGAATACCATCACACCCGGCATTACAGATATCGGGGTAAAACAAAAGCCATTTTGCGAACTTCTCGCGTTGCTGAAGCTTTTTGACTTCTGCTTTAATATAATCTTACCATATAAATTGGACAATATCTGTCTATCTTGACTTGCTTTTATAAAATTTTTATAAATTATTTT